>Ga0208478_1000217_pt1 | contig 22252 bp, 11 predicted proteins | sample NGESurdeep072012_5_FD_184462 | JGI IMG/M metagenome (GOLD analysis project Ga0208478, IMG submission 184462) | Arctic peat soil microbial communities from Barrow, Alaska - NGEE Surface sample 415-2 deep-072012 (SPAdes) | ecosystem: Environmental > Terrestrial > Soil > Wetlands > Peat ...
TTGATCTCGATCAATGACACGCCCTTCTTAAAGACCCAGGCTTTGCAGCTTTCTATTGATCGAGACGTCAACGCAAGGCGTTCGGACTTTCAATCCAACCTTTAAATCGGGACCCTTTTGAGCGCCCCGTTCCCTCTCTCCGAAGCATGTCGGGCGAAAGGAAATCACATGCGCACCCTCGTCGAGCCGCCGCCCTCGTCGCGCTGCGAGCTCTGCGGTGGCGAGCTGCGGCTCAAACGGACTGAGCCAGTCAACCGCGAACTTGATTTGGAGGACGAGATATTCGTCTGTGTAAACTGCGGTCATGAGGAGGCGTACATCGTGAAACATAACCACAACATGCCGCACTCTAAGGTGGCTTAGCCAAACGGGCTGCCTCAGTTTAATGATGAATTATTTAATCTACGGCCGAGGCAAGGCAAGGCAAGGCAAGGCAAGGCAAGGCAGGAAAGCACGTCCTTCGGTCGATCTATAAAGACCGACTGCTGTTACCGCGTAGGGGGCTGGGCCGCAGTTAAAAGCGGCTCGCTGTCGCGCAAAGCGGGGAGTAAACAATGTCAGAACTCTCTCGTCATCGCGAAGATGAGCGGGTGGAGCGCCCCAACACTGTCGCCAACTCCCAACCGGCATTTCGCCATGTTATGGCCTGTGTAGACACGTCGGCGCTCGCACGGAAAGTCATTCCCCATGCGGTTGCTATCGCAAAGGCTATGGAAGCCGCGCTCACGCTCGTGCGAGTTCTTGAGCCAGGGCCGACGGGGGAGGGGCCGCCGGACCCGGTCGAGTGGGACATCCGACGCCATCAAGCGCGGGACCACCTCGCGCAGCTCGTCCAGGAACAGCGAGACGAAGCCGGGCGTATCGAGGTGGAGGTCGTGGAGGGACATCCCGCCGAAAAGATATCTCTCTGGGCGCGAGACCACAGGGTCGACCTCACTGTGTTAGCTACGCATGGTGAGGGCGGTTCAACCGAATGGGACCTCGGAAGCACGGCCCGCAAAATCATCGATCGTGCCCCTGGCCTGGTCCTGCTCGTACCGCCATCGGCTCCGGAGGCGCGGATCGTTCATTATCGGCGACTCCTTGTGCCTCTGGACGGATCGTCCCGAGCCGAGAGCACGCTTCCTCTCGCGTTGCGTCTTGCGAAGGCCGAGGGCGCAGAACTCCTCCTCGCCCATGTGGTTCCGGTGCCGGAGCTCACCGAAGTCGGGCCGCTAGAGGCCGGGGATCTGGAGCTGCGGGGGCAACTCGTGCGGCGCAATGAGCGCGTTGCACACGATTACCTTGATCGGATCCGCGCCCGCGTGGTGAAGGGCGGAATTTCCGCCCGAACCCTCGTGCTGTGCGACGGCGACGTCCGCAGCCGCCTCGCGCGCGCCATCGTCGACGAGGCGGTAGACCTCGTTGTCCTCTCCGCGCAGGGCCGCAGTGGCCATTCGGACGTTCCCTTCGGAAGCGTTGCGGCGTACCTGATAGCTCACGCGGTGGCACCCTTGCTGATCATGTGCCGCCATTCGACGCGTGCGACGCGGCGTGTCGCCGCTGCGGGAGGCGGCACGGGCGGCCGGCTCCCGAGCCACGCCATGCAATGACCGCGTCGGCATCGATACCGCACCCCGAGCTGCTCGAGACAGCGGCGCGGGAGTTGCGAGAGCATCATCGAGCCGCGAACCGGATGCCGCGACCGATCCCGGTTTGGGCAAGCCTTCCTTCTATGCTGGATTGGCGCGACCGCGCTCTGGCTTGCTGCGCGGAGCCAGAGCCCGAATCCACAAAGGCAGCCGAGTGGCTTCTGGACAACGATTATCAGCTGCAGCGGGCCGTGTTGCAGGTTCGCGAGGACCTGCCCCTCAAGTTCTACCGGCGGCTACCGAGCGTCACGAGCGCCGTGGAGGAGGGACTGCCACGCGCATTCTCTCTGGCGCACGGGCTTCTCAATGCATCCCGCCTCCAACTCTCCCTGCCGGGGGCGGTGCAATTCTTGAGGGCCTACCAAGAGGACGCACCGCTGACCATCGCGGAGTTGTGGGCATTTCCGACAATGCTCCGCCTTGCCTGCCTAGAGATCCTGGTCGACGCATTCGGGCGACTTTTCCCGGCGCTGAAGCCACCCTTCGAGACGACGAAATACACGACGCTGCTGGGCTCATTCGATGACACGGAGCGCGCGTCGCGCGCTCTTGCCAATCTCGGTGTAATCGCCACCATCTCGTGGAAGGAATTTTTCGACCGTACCAGCCGTGTGGAGGCGCTTCTTCAGGGGGACCCGGCTGGAGTCTATCCGCGCACGGATTTCGACACCCGCGATCGTTGCCGCAAGGCGGTCGAGGAGCTGGCCTACGGTTCCGCCCGATCAGAGCCGGAGGTGGTGGAGTCCGTCCTTGCCCAGGCAGGCGCTGAGTGCGCAACCCGACCACACGACCATGTAGGTTACTGGCTCATCGGGGACGGCCGACGGGACGTAGAGGCCATGATCGGTTACCGCCCATCGCCGGTCGCTGCATGCCGGCGCTGGCTCCTCCGAAATGCGGGGCCAGTCTATGCCGCGGCGCTCCTCATCACCGGCATCGCGGCGCTCGTCCTGCCCGCGTTCTACCTTGCCGCAGAGGGCACCGGGCCGTTGGCGTTGACCGTCGGGATCGCCCTCGCACTGCTGCCGGCCTCAGTCCTCGCAGTCACGCTGGTGCATTGGATTGTCACGCTTGTTGTATCGCCACGGGTGCTTCCGAAACTTGATTTCAAGGAGGGCATCCCCCCGGACTGTTCCACCGCAGTTGTGATGCCGGTGATTGTCGGCAGCCCTGCCGAGGTGCCAGGCCTGATCGAGCGCATGGAGTTGCACCGGCTGCGCAATCCCGATGCGTCAGTGCAGTTTGCGCTCCTGAGCGACCATATCGATGCGCCAGCAGAGCACATGCCGGTTGATATCGAAGTGGAGGAGGAACTTGTCAGTGGCATTCGGCGACTCAACGCGCTTTACGGGCAAAGTGGCGACGGGCCCTTCCATCTGCTGCACCGCTCACGCCGCTTTAACCCCTCCGAGGACTGCTGGATGGGGTGGGAAAGGAAGCGAGGCAAGCTTGAGCAGTTCAACCGTTTCGTGCTGGGCGAGGAGACCACGGGCTTCTCGGTCACCGAGGGCAATATGGATGCGCTCCGCGGCATCCGGTTCGTCGTTACGGCCGATGCGGACACGACGCTCCCGCCGGGATCCGTGAGCCGCCTCGTGGGCACGCTCGCACACCCCCTTAACAGTGCCTACCTCGATCAGGCATCTGGTCGAGTCCGCGCTGGCTACACGGTCGTGCAGCCGCGAGTCGAGATCTCCCCAGAAAGCGGAACCCGCTCGCTCTTCGCGCGGCTCTACGCCGGAGATACGGCAGTCGACATCTACAGCCGCGCCGTTTCCGACGTCTATCAGGATCTCTTCGGCGAAGGAATCTACGTCGGCAAGGGAATCTACGAAGTCGCCTCCTTCCACCAGAGCCTCAAAGCGCGAGTGCCCGAGAACTCCCTGGTCAGCCACGATCTCTTCGAAGGCGTGTACGGGCGCGCTGCGCTGGCGAGCGACATTGTCCTCTATGAGAACTTCCCGGCCGGTTATGTGGAGTACGCCCGCCGCTGGCACCGGTGGGTGCGCGGTGACTGGCAACTCCTGCCGTGGCTCGCTGTACGGGCGCCCGGCGCCGGCGACCGACGTTTCGCGTCCGGATTGTCAGCACTCGATCGCTGGAAGATCCTCGACAATCTTCGCCGAAGCCTGATCCCGGTTGCTCTGGTCGCACTTGCAGCGGGCGGTTGGCTAATGCTGCCCGGCAGCCCCTGGGTCTGGACGGTCCTCACCGTGGCCGTGCCCAGCGCCTACTTGTTTACCGACCTTGTCACCGGGCTCGCGCGAGGTCGACGCCACGGAGCGCTTCGAGGTATCCTGCACAGGTTCAGGGATCACTCGGGCCGCTGGTTCCTCGCCATCGTCTTCCTGTTGCATGATGCGGCGGTTGCTCTGGATGCGATCGCAAGGACGCTCTGGCGAATATTCGTGTCCCGGCAGCATCTGCTCGAGTGGACTTCGGCGGCTCATACAGCGGCTCATTTTGCCCCGCGCGGCTCCCGCGCTGACATGTGGCGGCAAATGTGGATCGCTCCCACTGTCTCGGCCGTCTTCGCAACAGTGCTATCCTTTATGAACCCAGCGGCACTGCTGCCGGCGGCTCCTCTGCTCCTATTGTGGGTTGCCTCGGCGGAAATCGCAGTATGGATCAGCCGGCCCGGCCGCCCGTCGCAAGAGCGCCTCGGAGCGGAGGAGCGCGCTTTTCTGCGCCGGCTTGCGCGACGCACCTGGCTCTACTTCGAGACGTTCGTTGGCCCCGAGGACAATTGGCTTCCACCGGATAATTTTCAGGAGGAGCCTCACACAGAGATCGCCCACCGGACGTCGCCGACCAATGTCGGCATGATGTTCCTTTCTTCACTCACAGCGTGGGATCTCGGATATGTGAGCTCGGCCGATCTCGCCGCGCGCATCCGGAATGGCCTCGATACGCTCGATCGCCTCGAGCGCTACCGCGGACACTTTCTCAACTGGTATGACACGCGGCTCCTTGATCCGCTCGAGCCTCGTTACGTGTCGACCGTGGACAGCGGAAACCTAGCAGTCTGCCTGATGGCGCTGAAGGAGGGCTGCGTCGAAGCCGCGAGCGCGCCTGTGCTGCGGAGAGAGCAGTGGGACGGCCTCACCGACACGCTCGATCTGCTGATGCAGGCGATGGATGTCGTTCCGGACGAACACACCACCGAGCTACGCTCGCGCATGGTGGCGATCATGGAGCGCGCTTTGTCTGCTCGCGATCAGCCCCAGGCGTCGCGGACGGTGCTGAATGATCTCTGCGATCGCGATTGTCCGGAACTCGAAGCAATGATCGGGAGAGGCATCGCGCTACCGGGAGTCCCGACGGCCGAGGTCCTGCGGGAAGTCCATATCTGGCTCGGGCGGATGCACCACCATTTGACCGGCATGCGGCGCGATCTCGAGACGCTCTATCCGTGGTTGGCTTTGACTGAAGCTCCGGCACTCGGTTGTGAGGATCTGGCGCAGGCGATCGGCAACATCCTCGCACCGTCCATGTCGCTTTCGGTGACCTCGGAGGCCTGCGCCCGCGCCCGCGAGATGCTGGCTGCGGCGATCGCAATGCCGCAGGCCGGCGAGACGACGGCGCCATGGCTCTCCGATCTCAACGCCGCCGTCGAGCGGGGCGCCCGAGCCCTAAACGAGTTGCGCCAGGGTCTCCTCGACGTCGCAGCACGATCGGAGGCCGCGGCCTTTAGCATGGACTTTCGGCTGTTGTACGACCGGGAAGCTCGCCTCTTCCACGTCGGTTACAATGTGAGTTCGGATCGGATCGATCCGCACCACTACGATCTCCTTGCCACGGAGGCGCGGCTGGCGAGCTACTTCGCGATCGCGAAGAAGGACGTTCCGACAGAGCATTGGTTCTTCCTCGGACGGCCGATCGCGCACTTGGGCGATGGTCTGTCGCTCGTCTCCTGGAACGGGTCGATGTTCGAATACCTGATGCCACCGCTGCTGTTGCGGAGCGGCCTTGGCACGCTTGTCGATCAGAGCGAGCGGGCGGCTGTGGACACCCAGCGCCGCTATGCCGACAAGCTCGGCATGCCATGGGGAATCTCCGAATCCGCGTTCGCGTCGGTCGACCCGGACCATCATTACCACTATCGCGCATTCGGAGTGCCGCAACTCGGCCTGCGTCGCGGGCTGTCGCAAGATCTTGTGGTTGCGCCTTATGCCACGGCGTTGGCGCTGGCCGTCCGTCCCGGCGCAGCGGTCCGCAACCTCAAAAAGCTGAATGATCTCGGAATGGTCGGCTGTTACGGCCTCTGGGAGGCGGCCGACTTCACGCCGGAGCGCGTGCCGGAAGGCCGCTCCTTCTCGCAGGTCCGCGCCTACATGGCGCACCACCAGGGTATGATCCTCGCGGCCATCGGCAATGCGTTGCACGACGACGTCCATGTGCGCCGGTTCCGCGAGGACCGTCGGATGCGGTCCATGGAACTGCTGCTCCAGGAAAGGATCCCGTGGGAGCTTCCACTTGAGACTGTCCGCGAAGAGGAGCGCCGAGAGCCGGCGTCTCGCCGGACGGTGGTGCCCGCGCCCCATGCCTGGGTTCCCCCGACCGCAGAGGTTTTCCCCCAAGTGCATCTGCTCGGCAACGGCCGCCTCAGCACATGGATATCGGAGGCCGGCGGCGGCGGCCTTTGGTGGCACCGGCAGGCGCTGACACGCTGGTTGCCCGACGCAACGCGCGACCACCACGGCCTCTGGATCTATGTTCGCGACGAGGACAGCGGCTTGATCTGGTCTGTGGGGCGACAGCCGACTGGCGTTATCTCCGAGGATGCGCACATTGTCTTTCATCCGCACATGGCCGAGTTCCACCGTCGCGATCATGGCATCGGGATCCGCATGGAGGTGGGCGTCACAGCCGGCGATGACGTGGAGATTCGTCGCATCACGGTCGTCAACGAAAGCGATCGCCCGCGGACGCTCCGCCTGACGAGTTGTGGCGAAATAGTCCTCGCACCTCCGCTTGAGGACGAACGTCATCCGGCATTCAGCAAGCTCTTCGTCGGTAGCGAGCACATGCCCGGGCTCAATGGGTTACTGTTCACCCGACGTCTTCGCAATCCCCGCGATCGGGCGCCCGTTCTCCTCCATCGCCTTGTGTCCGACGAAGTCGGTCTTGATGTCACCGGCTTCGAGACGGACCGGCTGGTCTTTCTCGGCCGCAACGGAGATCCACGGCAGCCACGGGGCGTCACGGAAGGGCTCTCCGGCACCGTCGGCTGGACGCTCGATCCGGTCATGTCCCTCCAGTTGGGTCTCAAGCTCGAGCCCCGGGAGAAACGGCAGTTCGCCTTTCTAACGCTGGCGGCAGGATCGCGCGAGACTCTTTTGGATCTCGCCGAGCGCTACGCGACGCTGGCGTCGCTCGATTGGGCGCTCGGCAACGCCGCGACGGAAGCCGCACGCGAAACGCAATCGCTCGGCCTCGAGCCCGCGCGATTGCCGGAGCTGCAGACGCTCGCCTCGCTCCTGATTCACCCGCATCCGGCGCTCCGCGCCAAGCCATCCGAAATCGCCGCGAATCGGCTCGGCCAGCCACGCCTCTGGGGCTTCGGGCTCTCGGGTGATCTTCCCATCCTGCTCCTTCGCGCAGACGAGCCGAGCGAAATGGGTCTCCTGCGCGTCCTCATCCGCGCTCACCAGCTCTGGCGTCGGCGTGGGCTCCACGTCGATCTCGTGGTACTCCGCACGGGCGTCTCCGGCTACGTGGAGCCGGTGCGCGAGCGCGTCCTCTCGCTGCTTCAGGAATTGGGCGCACACGAGCTTTTGGGCCGCAGCGGCGGCGTGCACCTGCTCTTTGCGGACCAGATGAGCAAGGACGAGATGTGTCTGCTCGAATCCGTTGCGCGTGTCGTCCTCGACGAGTCGCGAGGTCCTCTCGCGCAGCAGCTTGCGACTGCCGCTGAGCCGCACCCGACGCCGCCGCGTTTTGAGCCCTCCGGGGCAGGCATGCCGGACCAGATGGAGCCGGCGCTTCCCCGGCCGGTGAACTTGCGTTTCGACAATGGCCTCGGTGGCTTTACGGAGGACGGCCGGGAATATGCAATCTACCTCGGGCCGGGGGAGCACACGCCTGCTCCCTGGTGCAACGTTCTCGCGAACGACGATTTCGGCTGTATCGTCAACGAAGCGGGCGGAGGATTTACCTGGGCGGTCAACAGCGGGGAGAACCGTCTCACCCCCTGGACGAACGATCCGGTTGCCGACCCGCCGAGCGAAGCGCTCTACCTGCGGGACGAGGAGACCGCGGAGATCTGGACGCCGACGCCGCAGCCGGCGGGGGCCGACGCCGCATGCGAGATTAGACACGGAGCAGGCTACACGAAGTGGCGACGACGCAGCCACGGGTTTGAGCAGGAGCTCATCGTGTTCGTGCCGCCCGGCGACCCGGTGAAGGTGGCGCGGCTGCGAGTGCACAACCTTCGGCCTAGGGCGCGGCGCGTAACGGCGACGTATTACGCCGAGTGGCTGCTTGGCGCTCTGCGCAGCAACTCTCGGCCGTTCGTGGTGTGCGAGTATGATCCCGGCTGCCACGCGCTCCTGGCGCGCAACCATTGGAATCCCGACTTTAGCGAGCGCGTGGCATTCCTGACGTCAAGCCATCCACCCCACAGCGTCACGGCCGACCGGCAGGACTTTCTCGGCCGCGAGGGCGATCCGCGCAATCCCGCGGGATTGCGGCGGTGGGACCTCGGCGGACGCATCGAGCCTGGCGCCGATCCATGCGCAGCATTCCAGGTGCATCTCGACATCGGAGCCGAGCAGACGACGGAAGTCGTGTTTGTCCTCGGCCAGGGGCGCGACCGTGCGCACGCTGAAGAACTCGCGCGCCATTGGCAGGAACCGGGGCAAGTCGATCGCGCCTTCGAGGAGCTCAACCATCACTGGGATCGACTGCTGGGCGCGGTTCGCGTGCGCACGCCAGACCCTGCCTTCGATCTGATGCTGAACAGGTGGCTCCTGTACCAGACCCTCTCCTCCCGCCTCCTGGCGCGGGCAGGTTTTTACCAGGCCGGCGGTGCGATTGGGTTTCGCGATCAGCTTCAGGATGTTCTTGCGCTCCTGTATGCTGACCCCGCCCGTGCGCGAGCGCACATCCTGGCCAGCGCCGCGAGACAATTCGAGGAGGGCGACGTCCTCCACTGGTGGCACCCACCTCACGACCGCGGTGTGCGGACGCGATGCTCTGACGACCTCCTCTGGCTACCCTATGTTGCGAGCCACTATGTCGAAGCGACCGGCGACCTGTCTATCCTGAGTGAGGAGGTTTCGTTCCTACGCGGGGCGCCGCTCTCGCAGGACGAGGAGGATCGCTACTCCCGTTTCGACTCGACCTCTGAGCGGCGGTCGCTGTTCGAGCACTGCGAGCGTGCGTTGGAGCGCGGGGTTACGCAAGGCCCGCACGGCCTGCCATTTATCAGCTCGGGCGACTGGAATGACGGGATGAACCGTGTGGGCAGGCGCGGCCACGGCGAAAGTGTGTGGCTCGCGTGGTTCGCAATCGCCACGATGACCAGCTTCGCCGGATTGGCTACCCGCCTGGGTCGAAGCGACCTCACGCAGGGCTGGACGCGGCGTGCCCAGGAACTCCGGCAGTCGGTCGAAGCAACCGCATGGGACGGACACTGGTATCTCCGCGCCTTCGACGACGACGGACGCCCGTGGGGCTCGGCCGCCTCCGACGAGTGTCGCATCGACTCGATCACGCAATCGTGGGCGGTGCTCGCCGGCGGCAGCATCTCGGAGCGGGCCCGAGCGGCGGTCGAGGCGGCCTCCCGCGAATTGGTGCGCGATGACGATCGGCTGATCCGGCTTCTCTGGCCGCCCTTCCATGACACGCCCCGCGACCCCGGATATATCAAGGCATATCCGCCGGGGATCCGCGAAAATGGAGGACAATACACGCACGCCGCGGCGTGGCTGGGCTTCGCCTTCGCCGGTATCGGCGATGGCGACAGCGCCGCGCACATCTTTGAACTCATAAACCCGATCCATCACGCGGCATCCCGTTCCGACGCAGACCGCTTTCGCGTCGAGCCTTATGTGATTGCGGCGGATGTAGCGAGTGTCGCGCCACATACGGGTCGCGGCGGCTGGACCTGGTACACAGGCTCCGCCGCCTGGACCTGGCGACTTGGCGTCGAGGCGATTCTGGGACTGCAGCTACGGAATGGCGAACTCCTCATCGATCCGGTCCTGCCCAAGCGCTGGGGTTCATTTGAGGCGGAGATAAAGGGGCCTGCGGGTGCGCTGGCGATCCGGGTCGAGGATCCGGATCACATCGGCCGGGGCGTTGTCGAGATCGTCGTAGATGGCTCAACGATCGAGGGGGCCACCATCGCTTTCCCAACCGATGAGTCGGTGCGGCGGGTCGAGGTGCGCCTGAGGCAGCCGCCGGTATCCGAGACGCCGGTGCAACCCGCAAGGTAGCGGACGAAAAAGCCCTTCCTAAGGGGACTGCGGCGGGTTCCAGATACGCAGAAGCTCAAATGGCGCATCTTGATAGCGAGCGGGGTAAGTTTTTGGCCGGCTTGCCCCAAAGCGGATGACATGCCAAATCCGCTTTTGTTACCATGCTTATGTGTAGTCACGGAGCGGGTGGCACACCGAAAAGAACATCTGCAATTGGCGGGTCATGGATCGGGCAATCGGTATCCGCAGGCCAGGGCAGCGCGGTCGCTACATCATCGATTTCCAGTGCAGCGAGTTGATACGGCACACCGTCCCCGTATTCAATATGGCCACTGCCCATGATGCCGACGACCAACGGATGCCGCGCATCGCGCCGCGCGCCGGCGATTGCCTCGGCCATGGCGCGGTCCCAGAACTGCTGCGCGCAGACAAAACGTTCGAACCGTTCTGAGGCTGTATGGGCGTCCTGACCAGCGGCCGGATGCTTCTTAAACCACTCAAACAGCCGCTCGCGATAAAACGAAGAGGCCGGTGCAGGATCGCCGACGCCCTCCCGCTCGGTGCTCGGCACGGATGCTAATCCTTGTGCCGCAACCCGACGGTTGGTCGCCCGATCGATATTGAGCGCCAGCATCGGCAAGCGATGCATGCGGGCAAAATGGAATAGCGGCAGGTAGAGTTCGTCGGCGAAGCCCCATATATGCGGCCAATCGACCTCGCGCAGGAAGTTGGCTTCGTTCAGTTTGCCCTTGGACCAGCGGTCGAGCACAGGCTGGACACGCCGCGGGAACATCTCGAAACCGAGGACCATGCCGGGTCTGTGGCTGAACAGCGCTGCGATCGTATGAAGCTGCCAGCGATGGTGCTCCGCCTGATCGTGCGACTCGCCGAGCAGCACGACGCCGCGCTTGGCGAGCGCTACGACCGCATCGTCTGGTTGTTCGCTGCTGTCAGGGTAAACCCATGTGCCCACGGGCATGCGGCGAGCGGACTGCGCTGCACGGACACCGGGTGGTCCCACGAGGCTTGCCATTACGAGACTCGACGTAAACAGGACAAGTGAATTGATGTGGCGCCCATCAAACCCGTCTGTATAACGAAAACCTCATCCGGCAAGGGTGGAAAAACTCGGCGAGGAAGTATTCCGCCGCCACGTGATGGTTCTGGGTCACCGTCGACCGTCCCTGTCTTGCAATAGTCGCTGTCAATAGGGGTGGTGCTCGCCGATCCGGGCCAGCTTGTTGGCGAGCGCGGCTGCTAGAACGTTGCGATGTAGACGCCGCGCCGCAGCCGTGAGCCACGGTCCAAAGCTATGCTTCGCCCAGCTCATCGGTCGGAGCAGAATGGCGCGCGCGCCTTGTGCGAAGAGCATGCGCAGGTAGCGATTTCCACGCTTCGTGATGCGCCCAAGAATCGTGCGATTACCGGTCGAAACGGATGTCGCGTCGCTTCCGGCCATCGCGTCAGCGGCGTTTGTCGTGGCTAACGGTTTGAAGGGTTCCAGCTCGTGCGACCAATATCGCACCAATTTTATCTTATCGCGCAGCACTTTACGCCTTTTCGTTTGATGGAAATCAATGCCCGCGACCGTGCATTGGTTTCCATTATTGTTTCTAACAGAGGGCTCGGAATGTCAATCAACGACTATGTTCGCTGGTTTTCCGACATTCGCGTCGGCGATGTGGCGCTGGTCGGCGGCAAGAACGCGTCATTGGGCGAGCTTTACTCGACCCTTTCCAAACAGGGCGTGCGTGTTCCCAACGGCTTTGCGCTGACCGCCGATGCCTACTGGGATGCGCTGACCGCCGCAAAGGCGTGGGAGCGGCTGCACGCGCTTCTCGATGACCTGGACAAGCGGCAGGTTGACATCCTCGCCCAGCGCGCCGCCGAAGCGCGCGAGATCGTTTACCAGGCGACCGCGACCGGTCCGCTGCGCGAACAAGTCGATGCCGCCTATCGGCAGCTCGAGGCGGAATACGGCGCGAACCTTGCCGTCGCCGTGCGCAGCTCGGCCACGGCGGAAGACCTTCCCTCGGCGAGCTTTGCCGGCCAGCACGAGAGCTTTCTAAATATCAGCGGCGCCGACGATCTGTTCGAAACATGCCGCCGCTGCTTTGCATCCATCTTCACCGACCGCGCGATCTCCTATCGCGTCGACAAGGGATTCGACCACTTCAAGGTCGCGCTCTCGGTCGGCGTGATGAAGATGGTGCGGTCGGATCGCGCCGCCAGCGGCGTCACTTTCACGTTGGATACCGAATCCGGCTTCCGTGATGTCGTGTTCATCACCGGCGTCTATGGGCTCGGCGAGAACATCGTTCAGGGCACCGTCGATCCCGACGAGTTCTACGTGCACAAGCCGACGTTTCGCGCGGGCCATCGGACTGTTCTGAGTCGCTCGCTGGGACGCAAGCAGATGCGCATGGTCTACGCCGAGCGCGGCGACGGCACCAAGAACGTGCCGGTCTCTGACGCGGAGCGTGGGCGGTTCTGCATCACCGATGCCGAGGTGCTCAAGCTTGCCGGCGATGCGATCACGATCGAGGACCATTACTCGAAAGGGGCGGGCCATCCGATGCCCATGGATATCGAATGGGCCAAGGATGGCGCTGACGGGCAGCTCTATATCATCCAGGCGCGGCCGGAGACGGTGATTTCACAACGAGCGCCGACGGGATTCGAGACTTACGCTCTCGGCGCGTCGGGCACGGTGCTGGCCACGGGCCGCGCGGTCGGCGAGAAGATCGCCGCCGGTCCGGTGCGGGTCATTGCCGACGCAAGTCAGCTCAAGGAATTCAAGCGCGGCGAGGTGCTCGTCGCGGAATCGACCACGCCGGATTGGGAGCCGGTGATGAAGATTTCCGCCGGCATCGTGACCGAACGCGGCGGGCGCACCTGCCATGCGGCCATCATCGCGCGCGAGCTCGGCATCCCGGCCGTGGTCGGGGCGGCGGGCGCAAGAGATGCTCTGAAGACCGGCGCCATGGTGACGATCTCTTGCGCCGAGGGAGAGGTCGGCCGCGTGTACGAGGGGGCGCTTCCGATCAAGGCCACGCATGTGGACCTAAGCGAGGTCAAGCGCCCGCGCACCGAGATCATGCTGAACCTCGGCAATCCCGAGCTGGCCTTCCGGACGGCGATGCTCCCCAACGATGGCGTCGGTCTGGCGCGGATGGAATTCATCATCAGCGAGCACATCAAGGTCCATCCGATGGCGCTGGTCAGTCCGGAGAAGGTCGACTCGGCACAGGCGCGGCAGGAAATCCTTGAGCTCGTTCGCAACTACCCGAGGCCGGCGGATTACTTCATCGAAAAGCTGTCCGAAGGCGTCGGCATGATCGGGGCGGCGTTCTATCCCAAGCCGGTGATCGTCCGGCTTTCCGACTTCAAGACCAACGAATACGCGCGGCTCCTGGGCGGCGAGGGCTTCGAGCCGAAAGAAGAAAACCCGATGCTCGGATTCCGTGGCGCCGCCCGCTACGCGCACCCGGCCTATGCTGCCGGTTTCGCGCTCGAGTGCGCCGCGCTGCGGCGCGTGCGCGAGGACATGGGGCTGACCAATGTCCGCATCATGGTGCCGTTCTGCCGACGGGTGGAGGAGGCGCAGCGCGTCCTCGATGCCATGGCCGGCCACGGTCTCAAGCGCGGCGAGAACGGTCTCGAGATCTACGTCATGTGCGAGATCCCGAACAATGTCATCCTGATCGATGCCTTCGCGAAGCTGTTCGACGGCTTCTCGATCGGCTCCAACGACCTGACGCAGCTCACGCTCGGTGTCGATCGCGATTCCGAGATCGTCGCATTCGATTTCGACGAACGCGATCCCGGCATGTTGGAGATGTTCAGGCTGGCGATCGTCGGCGCCAAGCGCCACGGACGGCACGTCGGCATATGCGGCGAGGCCCCGGCCAACTATCCCGAAATCGCGCGCTACCTGGCGCAGCTCGGCATCGATTCCATCAGCGTCAATCCGTCGAGCATCTTGCGCACGATGCAGGTGGTCAGCGAGGAAGAGAGGAGTGCCACCGCCGCGAACGGGGCACCGCCCAAGGCCGCCGAGTAGCCATGCGCCGCGTCAGATACAAGGCCGAATATACGGGCTGTTCACTTCCCACAACTCGTTGAGCAGTTTGACGGCGGCCGACGCGGAGTTCACCACCGGATCGATCAGCGGCACCTGCAAGGGATCTTGTGTGTACCAAAAACCTTATCCGCATCGATTAGCCGAAGGAATCACCTAACGTCTGTGGACCATGTTCGGACTGTTCTGCTTCGTCCTGGCCGTTTTGGCATCGCCATTTAAGTCGAAGATTCGGCTTGAGGCAGAGAATGCGGTTCTCCGGCATCAGTTGATCGTTCTGCGGCGTAAGGTGCCGGGCCAGGTCCGGCTGACGAACAACGAGCGCGGGTTCTTGATCCGGCTATATCGATGGTTCCCGTCGATTTTGCAGGTCGCCACGATCGTCCAACTTGAGACGCTTGTTCGGTGGCACCGGGCCGGCTTTCGTTGCTACTGGCGTTGGAATTTGCGTCAGCGGGGAGGGTGGCCGCAAATGCTCCGGATAGAGCTCAGTCTTTCGGTAACAATCGGAGCTGCGTGAACTTGGTAATTTAGGTCGTGCCGCGACCGACGAGCTTCTTTCGGTAACGAACCTCAATGATTTCAATGGTCCTCACCAGACTACGAATCTGGGGGGCGGAGGTTCGAATCCTTCCGGGCGCGCCATTTCCTTATTTAGATTCAATACCCGAGCGCTTAGTCAGTGTGCTTGTGCCCAAAGCGTGCCCATAAGGCCGATTTTGTTCCGACGTCGAGGGCGAAGCGCAATAAGCGGATATGATCATCGGAAACGACAGGAGCGGCAATGCCGATCTTCGGCAAAGACGAGATCGAGCAAGCTGCTCGGCTCGTCTGCAAATTCATGGCGCCCACGCCGCAATATGTCTGGCCGCTTCTGTGCCGGCGAGCAGGCGCGACTGTTTGGGTGAAACATGAAAACCATACGCCAACGGGCGCTTTCAAAATTCGCGGCGGCATTACCTTCATCGACTGGCTGAAACGTAACAACCCCCAGGTCGCCGGTATCATCACCGCGACACGTGGCAATCACGGCCAGAGTCAGGCACGAGCTGCCACGGCAGCGGGCCTCAAGGCAAAAATTCTCGTTCCTCATGGCAATTCCGTCGAGAAGAATGCGGCCATGCGTGCGTTCGGTGCCGAAGTCATTGAATTCGGCCGCGACTTCGATGAAGCGCGCGTTGAAGCCATGCGACTGGCCGATGCGGAAGATCTCTTCATGGTGCCGCCCTTCCACCTAGAGCTCGTCCGTGGTGTCGCAACCTATGCACTTGAACTGTTCACCGAAGTGGCAACCCTCGACACTGTCTATGTACCAATCGGCTGTGGCTCCGGAATCTGCGGCATCATCACAGTGCGCGACTTGTTGGGCCTCAAAACTAAGGTAGTGGGTGTCGTCTCGACTGAAGCACAAGCTGCCAAGCTATCGTTTGAAAGCGGGTGCCTGACTGAAACAGCATCCGCCAACACGATCGCCGATGGTATGGCGGTCCGCGTTCCAGTTGCAGAGGCATTCGCGCTTTACGCGAAAGGCGCAGAACGAATCGTCGCGGTCAGTGATGACGAAGTGGCCGAAGCGATGCGCATTTACTACAGCGACACCCATAATCTGGCGGAAGGCGCCGGCGCAGCGCCGCTCGCGGCGCTGCTCAAGGAACAAGACGAAATGCAGGGCAAGGAAGTTGGCGTAATTCTGTCCGGTGGCAACGTGGACTTACATGTCTATGCCGCCATTCTTGCCGGCAAGGTATCAACGCTTTCGCCATCATGAGATGGAGGGTCCCATGATCGTTGTTGTCTTTGAAGTCTGGCCCGCTCAGGGCCGCAAAGATGATTATCTCGGAATCGCAGCGGCGTTGTGTGCCGATCTCGATCGCATCGATGGATTCATTTCGATCGAGCGTTTCCAAAGCCTGTCAGATCCAGAAAAGATTTTATCGCTTTCTTTTTGGCGGGATGAGGAGGCCGTAAAGAGCTGGCGAAACCATTCCAAACATCGCATGAGTCAGGCGAAAGGGCGGGCCGGCATATTCGCCGACTACCGGCTGCGGGTTGCCGCCGTATCACGTGATTACGGCCTAACCGAGCGCGCAGAAGTGCCCGAGGATTCACGCGGCATTCACGACGAACAGCTGTCTCGCTAATTGCGGTAACGAGATCGACGTGACCTGTCCGGTTGCTTTGTGGCAGTGGAGGCGAGGCAGCTCAGCGACGTGCTAGGCGCATGGCAAATATTGAAGGAATTTGTCGTGACGTCTGCGAAGCACCCGAGTTCGTAACCATCGTTACGATTGCAGATGACGGCGTCACATAGTCGGCAACTAGGCGCTATCGAGCTACTACTGTGGCTCTGATTCGGGCGGTGCCAAACGCGCGGCCGGCTGCGGAAGAACACTTGGCGCATCTGTAGCAAGCTGCTGCGGGAGCTCCGCGTTGTGCACGTGATAAAGCTGCGGTGCCGCGCGGTTGACATGAAGCTGGAAAATATCAGGGCGGTTGTAGTGGCCGGCGAAGTCGTGCCGTAGTTTCATCTGGATGGCGAGTTCCAGATCGCAATCGGCGTAAAGAATCCCTTCTTCCGGCCCCATCGGCCCGGCGATAATTCGGCTCATCGGATTGACGATCAAACTCCCGCCACAGCAGTCTGGATTTCGCAGGAATTGTTCGCCCTCCGGGCCGACCTTGAGCATCTCAATCATACGTTCGTCGACCGTACCGCAGGCGGAAATTACGAAGGCCTTGCTCATTTGTGCGAAGGCTTGCGAGTCGATGGCGACCCGATTGCGCAGAGGATCTCCGCTAGTCGGGAAATGATTTGGCCAGCTCATGACGTGAATGCGGGTGCCTTCGGCGATCAGCGCGAAAACCGCTAGCGGATTTGAATTCTCGCCGCATATTAGGCCGGACGCGGGTCCGAACTCGGTCGCAAATGCGCCGAACGTATCGCCATGCCCGCCGGTGTGCACCAGCCGTTCTCCGACCGTCGGCATGATCTTCTGGTGCTTGCGGATAAGACTACCGTCCGGCCCGATATATAGCTGCGTGTTGAACAGGGTGCCTAGCGTGCTCGGCAGCTTCTCACACACGCCGATGACAACATAGGCATTTACGTCGCGTGCAGCCGCGCAGAGCGCTTCCGTTTCGGCTCCGGGAACCTCAACCGAATTTTTAAACAGCTCAACCGATAACTTGTTCGATATCCCCGCAGTCGCTGCGTGATGGTGAAACCAAACCGGGTGCGCCGGAATGAAGCTTTCTGGAAATCCGATCACGCGAGCGCCGTGCGCCCCGGCTTCACGGATCAGCCGGCATGCTTTTTCCGTCGATCCTTCTCGGTCGAGAAAAACGGAAGCCGCCTGAACGGCCGCCACACGCACCGGTTTGTAGACATCACCCATTAGAATGCTCCCCGATCAAGGCAAGAGCGCAACGTCGGTGCGCGATCATCCGGCTACTCCAGCACATTCATTGCAAAAGACTTGCCCCCCGTTCGCCGGACTTCGGCTTTCGGGGGGAAACGTTGGAGAATAGGAACCCGCGGTAGTGGAAGTCTAGTCGGCAAGAATACGGCGCGGTTGCCGTAGCAACAGGGTCAACAGCAGGGCGAGAAGCGAGACCGCGAGCATCATCGAGAAGGCGATGTCGTAGGTGCCGGTGGCGTCGAACACGGCGGCGCCGAGATAGGCGCCGATGCCGCCGAAAATCTGATGTACCATGGTGATCAGGCCGGTGAGGGCCCCGAGATGGCGGGTGCCGAAGCTCTCCGCCACGAACACGACGGTGAGCGATTCGCCTGCGCGATCAACGCGATCTCCGATGAGGAACCGGGACAGTGATCAACGCGATCAAATTCTCAATTGAAGAGATAGAAGCCTCAGACCAATATTTTGACCACACGACGGCGGCCCGGGCGGTTGCACCCGCCTATCCGGAAAGCTACCGAAAATTCCGGGCCTTCACCTTCAGCGTATCGATGTGCAGATCGGGCTCGTACATGTCCCGGGGTGTGACCTGCAGCGTCTTCTTCTCGCGGCTGTCCGGTCCATGGCCGCCGTGTTTGGCCTCATCGCCGCGTCCCGGGGTCAGCGGGAAGGTCGCGTCAAGCCCGGACACCTGCTTCAGATCGGCCGACATATCGCGCAGGTATTCGACGATGAGGTGAATGACTTCGCCTTCCCGCTGCACGTGCCCGCGAACGCCGAGCATGCTTGCGCCAAGAATCGTTCGCCGGTTCTTGTCGAACACCGAAGGCCAGACGATCAGGTTCGCGTTCGCGGTCTCGTCCTCCAGAGTGATGAACATCACGCCTTTGGCCGAGCCAGGCATCTGTCGAACCAGAACAAGTCCGGCGATCGATATCCGCTGCCCGTTAGCTGCGGCCGCCAAAGCCGAGCAGGGCGCGAAGCGTTGCTTTTCCAGTCCGGCACGCAGGAAGCTCAACGGATGCGCCCGCAGCGTCAGCCCTGTGCTGTGATAGTCTTCGACGACTTCCCGGCCATGCGTCATGCGCGGCAGCGCGACGACCGGTTCGACGATCTCGGGCCTCAACAGTCCATCCCGATCGTCGGACGCCGCAAAGAGCGGCAACGCATCATCGCGCAGCGCCTTGAGCTGCCAGGCGGCATCGCGGCGGGATAGTCTTAGGGAGCCGAAGCCATCGGCGCGCGCGATGGCCTGCAATGTCGAAATAGGCACGTTTGCCCGCCGCCAGACTTCCTCGATCGTCGCAAACTTCCGGTCGGCCCGTGCGCCGCGAATGCGAGCGTATGCTCGCCTGTCGACCAGCTGCACGGCCTCCTTTTCCTTAAGGCTACGAACCATGCAGAAACCTAGCCGGACGGCATGGCGGGAGGCGCCGCCAGGTTCAAGCGTGCAATCCCATTCCGAAAGGTTCACGTCGACCGGCCACACCTCGACGTCGTGCGCCCGCGCATCGCGGACGAGCTGGGCTGGCGCATAAAAGCCCATCGGCTGGGCGTTCAGAATCGCCGCCAAGAAAACATCCGGATGATGACACTTCATCCAAGATGACGCGTATGCGATCAGCGCGAAGCTTGCGGCATGGGATTCGGGGAAGCCGTAGCTGCCGAAGCCTTCCAGCTGCTTGAACGTGCGTTCGGCGAATTCCGTCGAGTAGCCGTTGTCGAGCATGCCCCGGATCAGCTTCTCCTGAAATTTGTGGATGCCGCCGGTGAACTTGAACGTCGCCATCGAGCGCCGCAGCTGATCGGCCTCGGTCGGCGAGAAGCCAGCCGCGACCATCGCGACCTGCATTGCCTGTTCCTGAAACAACGGGACGCCGAGGGTCTTTCCGAGCACCTTCTCCAAGGCGGGAGTCGGGAATTCGACCTTCTCCTTTCCCTCCCGCCGGCGGATGTAGGGATGCACCATGTCGCCTTGTATCGGACCTGGCCGTACGATGGCGACCTCGATGACGATATCGTAGAACGTCTTGGGCTTCATGCGCGGCAGCATGTTCATCTGCGCGCGGGATTCGATCTGAAACACGCCGGTCGTATCCGCCCTGCGGATCATCGCGTACGTGGCAGGATCCTCGGACGGAATGGTCGCGAGGTCGAGGCGCTTGCCTTTTGCGCGATCGAGCAGGTCGAAGGCGCGGCGCATGCAGCCGAGCATGCCGAGGCCCAGCACATCGACCTTCATGAACTTCAGCGCGTCGATGTCGTCCTTGTCCCACTCGATGACCTGACGGTTCTCCATCGCTGCCGGTTCGACGGGCACCATTTCATCCAAGCGGTCCAGCGTCAGTACGAAGCCGCCCGGGTGCTGAGAAAGATGGCGCGGCGTGCCGATCAGTTGCCTGGCGAGATCAAGAGTGAGCTTGAGCCGCCGATCTTCGAGATTGAGGTTCAACTCCTTGGCCTCGCGCTCGGCGACGCCTTCTTCGCTCCAGCCCCAAATGAGGCGTGCCAGCGATCCCGTCACGTCCGCCGGAAGACCGAGCGCCTTGCCGACCTCGCGGACGGCTCCGCGCGAACGATAGCGGGAGACGACCGCGGTCAACGCCGAGCGCGTTCTCCCATAGGTTTCGTAGATCCATTGGATCACTTCTTCGCGCCGCTCATGTTCGAAATCGACGTCGATGTCGGGGGGCTCGCGGCGCTCCTCACTGATGAAACGTTCGAACAGGAGTCCTTGCCGTACCGGATCGATGGCGGTGATGCCGAGCGCGTAACAGACGGCGGAGTTGGCGGCCGATCCACGACCCTGACAAAGGATGCCTTTCGATCGGGCGAAGCGAACGATCGACTCCACCGTCAGAAAATAAGGCGCGTATTCAAGGCGCTCGATGAGTGTGAGTTCGTGTCTTATCTGGGTGGCCACGTTGTCGGGTAGACTCTCCGGGTAGCGTTCCCCGGCGCCGATCCATGTCAGCTTCTCCAGACGCTCCTGGGCCGACAGTCCGTCATCCGACACTTCGGTCGGATAGCTGTATTTCAACTCGTCGAGTGAAAAGCGGCAACGTGCTGCAAGCTCCATCGTTCTTTGGACGGCAGGAGCGTAGTTCGGAAACAGCCGATACATCTCCGCCGGCGGTTTGAGAAAACGGTCGGCGTGCCGTTCCTTACGAAAGCCCGCACTGTCGATCGTGGTGTGAAGACGGATGCAAGTGGCGACGTCCTGCAGCATGCGGCGGCTTTGGTCGTGATAGAGCACGTCGTTGGTGACCACGGTCTGCACCTTGGCCTGCCAAGCCGCCGCATCGATGGCTTCAAGCCGCTTTGCTTCATCGGGCAGAAACTGACGCGTGAGCGCGCAATAGGCGCGGCCGCCGAACAAAGCCTGAAGCCGGTCCAGCTCTTCGGACAGAGGCCGCTGCAGATCGTCCGGCAGCAGGATCGCCAGCAATCCCTCGCTCCACCGCTCGACGTCGGGCCAATCGATATGGCACGCGCCTTTGCCCGCGCGTGTCTTTCCGATGCTCAGCAACCGGCAAAGCCTGCCGTAGCCGGCGCGATCGACGGGATAGACCAGCATGGAGGTGCCGCATTGCAGATCGAGACGGCAACCCACGATCAAGCGGACCCCTGTCACCTTGGAGGCCTCATGGGCCCGGACGATGCCGGCCAGCGAATTGCGGTCCGTGACGGCCACCGCATAGATGCCGAGCAGCGCCGCAGCGGCAAAGAGCTCCTCGGCGGACGAAGCGCCGCGCAGAAACGAGAAGTGGGATGTGACCTGAAGCTCCGCGTAGCTCATGCTTCGCCCACGCCGTGCAGATACCAACTGCCGCCGCGCTCGGCGGGCGCATCGCGGAACAGCCAATAGCGGGCGCCGTCGGCCGTTTCGACGCGATAGTAGTCGCGTGTCAGGTTCGTTTCGCCTTCCGAGATCCACCATTCGCCGTGGATGCGCTCCGGCCCGTCGGCGCGGATCACGCGGAGACGCTGATGCCTCCATGTGAACTGACGCGGCGGACGATCGGGAAGTTCGGCGATCGCGATTATCTTTTCCGGCGGCGAAAACAGCCGCGCCGGTCTCGGCAGGTGCTTCGGCCATGCGGCACCGTGCGCGGGATCGAGGGCCGGTACGCGCTTGACCGCGCGTTCCGGCAGTCCGCTTTCGACGGGCGCGCAGCGATAGACGCTGTCCTTACCGAGACGTACCGCCAGAGTGTCGACCAGCTGACCGACGTCGACGTCGCTGCCCTCCGCTGCGATGTGGCGACCGATGGTCTGCCGTTCGGTGAGCGCCTCGATCCACGAGGCCGTGAGTGCCGCGCTTTCGATGCCGAATCCGGGGTCGACGAGGACCAAGCGTTCCGCAAGCAGCTTCGATAGGTGTACGGGCTCGCGGTAGGGGCGGGACAGACCGATGCGGACCGCTTGCGCGAGATTGTCGACGCGCATGAACACGAGATCGAGCCGCCGGGCCCCGACGCCGCAGCGTTCGAGCTCGGGACACAACAGTTCGCAGAGTTTTGAGATCACCCGCTTGAGATCCTCCGGATCCCCGATCGGTTCGGCGAATTTCAATTCTCGCTGCGGGACTTCCGGAGGAACAAGCGAGGTGAGGGCTTCGATCACGCTTCCCAGAGCCTGATCGAAGCGCAGCAGAACATCCGCTCCGAAACGCAGACGCAGACTCGCGCGTGGCTT
>Ga0208478_1000218_pt1 | contig 22244 bp, 14 predicted proteins | sample NGESurdeep072012_5_FD_184462 | JGI IMG/M metagenome (GOLD analysis project Ga0208478, IMG submission 184462) | Arctic peat soil microbial communities from Barrow, Alaska - NGEE Surface sample 415-2 deep-072012 (SPAdes) | ecosystem: Environmental > Terrestrial > Soil > Wetlands > Peat ...
CCTTTACTCTTGTGGCAATGTCCGACATAATAATAAATTTTAATTAATATTAATTTTTGAACATGCAAAGAAATATATTTGTACCATATTTTTCAAGAGATTTGATGTTTTTTTATTTATGCTACAGTTTAATGTGTTGATAATTAGAAAAATAATCTTACTTTAAGGAATTATTTAAAATTGTTGACAAATATGCTAATTATCAAAATATGAGGAACATAGCTATTTTAGCCTCCGGCACCGGCACCAATGCTGAAAACATAATTAAATACTTTTCGAACAAAAATACTGCCAAAGTAAGTCTGGTTTTATCGAATAAGCGGCAGGCTACGGTTCTAAAAAGGGCTGAAGCAAATAATATCCGCACTGTTTTTTTCGAATATAAAGAATTTTATATCACAGGGAAAGTACTTCGTTACCTTCTACTATATAAGATAGACTTTATTGTTCTGGCCGGGTTCTTATGGCTGGTACCTGAAAATATAATTGATCAGTATGCAGGACGGATAATAAATATTCACCCCGCATTATTGCCTGCATATGGAGGAAAGGGAATGTATGGCGAAACGGTTCATAAAGCTGTAATAGCCAATCACGATAAGGAATCAGGAATTACAATTCATTATGTCAACAAATTGTATGATAAAGGAGATATAATTTTTCAGACCCGCTGCAAAGTTGATCCTTCTGAGACACCGGATACCCTTGCTGAAAAAGTTCATGCACTTGAATATCTGCATTATCCAAAGGTCATTGAGGGACTCGTGGAAAAGTTACCTGATTTTTTAATTAAAGGTCCCGAGGAGGCTTAAAATAACGGTCTTGATCTTTTCAAACTTTCCCTTGTTTTCTTCAGAAACCGGTTCTACAGGTGGCGCATCGACTTTCAACGGATCAACAGGTGAGCCGTTCATATAAAATCTGAAATCGAGATGGGGTCCCGTTGAAAGACCGCTGATGCCAACATATCCTATTATATCACCCTGTTTGACAAACTTACCTGGTGAAACACCTTCTCCAAACCGGCTAAGATGCAAATAACCAGTTGCATAGACGCTATTATGCTGGATTTTGACCATTTTGCCTGCTCCTCCTTCATCTGTAGCTGAAATAATTCTTCCATCACCAATTGAATGAACAGGAGTTCCGACCGGAGCAGCATAGTCGACTCCATAATGTGGACGTACAATTCTAAGGATAGGATGCATTCTGGCTGAGGAAAAGTGCGAGCTGATTCTCGAAAACTGCAAAGGAGCTTTAAGAAATGCTTTCCTGAGACTGTTACCAGCAATATCAAAAAAAGACTCTTTCCCATCCTGAATAAACGGAATAGCAGTTATAGAGGAGCCTGTCCTGTTAAACTGTGCTGCATAGATCTTTCCGGTGCCTAACGACTTACCATCAATGAAAAACTCTTCATAAACAACTTTAAAGTTGTCTCCTTTCTGCAATCCGAAGAAATCCACTGTCCATGCAAAAATTTCAGACAGATCACCAACTAAAGAAGGATGAAGACCCCCGTTAATCATCGCATCCCATAGAGAGGTTTCAATAGTTCCGGATGAATACTTTATTTCACTTTTAATCTCTTTTCTGAAAGCTGTAATATTAAGTGAATCATTAAAGCTGAATACGTAGCAGGTTGTCGGGTCATGTTCATAAACCAGGTATCTGGCCCTCGCAATACTATCTCTGTCGCAAAAAAGGATATAATTATTCCCCGACCTTATCTTTCTCACATCAAAAACAGATCTGGAGTTTTTTAAAGCCTGATCAATTTCCTGCATGGTGACCTCGTGCTTGAGAAGGATCTCTGACAGGAAGCCGTTTCGTTTTATATGACCGTTGACGAGGTCGAATGAATCAGTCGGGATCCCGTACATAAAAACCGGACTATTGACTTGTTGACTCGCAATCGTATCTGATATAGCTGTAACAGATTCAGTTTTAGTATTCTCTGAATTGTGACAGGAAACGAAAAGGGAAACAAGTAAAATATATATTATTACTTTCGGGCGGTTGAGTATCATTTATTGTGACTTTTTAGGCTTTAATGACGATATTAACGATCCTGTTCGGTACAACAATTATATTTGAAGGAATTGCATTTCCGATCCACTTAATTGCTCTCTCATCTTCAAGGACTATCTTAATGATCTCGTCTTTGGTCAGACTTACAGGCAGTTCAATGTTAAACCTCATTTTCCCATTAAATGATACCGGATAATTAAAAGTATCCTCTTTAAGGTACTCTTCATTAAAGCCTGGCCATGGTTCAAATGCCAGAGATTTATTATTTCCCATAATCTGCCACAGCTCTTCAGCAATGTGTGGTGCAAAAGGGGAAAGGATCTCAGCGAAAGTACAGGCTGTATCAGTTGTAACTTTGCCCTTCTTTGTTGCAAGATTGAGAAAGATCATCATCGCTGAAATGGCAGTATTAAAATGAAGATTCTCTATGTCCCATTCAACCTTTTTGATAGTCTGGTGAAGTCCCTTCAGGATCTCCGGATCTTCTTCTCCATTAAAGATATTCTCCTTATTTGACAGGAACCTGAAAGCTCTTCCAAGAAATCCGAAAACTCCTTTTACCCCTTTCTCATCCCATGGCTTTGTAACATCAAGTGGTCCCATAAACATCTCATAAAGCCTTAGTGAATCAGCCCCGTATTTTGATGTAACATCATCAGGATTGACGACATTCTTAAGCGACTTTGACATCTTGGCTACAATCTGCTTAAGTTCAGCACCTGTCTCTTTATGAAAGTATTTACCTTCATGCTCTTCAACAAAATCTCCGGAAACTTTAGAACCTGATTCTGTTTCATAAGCAAAGGCAAGGATCATTCCCTGGTTGAATAATCTTTGATATGGTTCATCGGTCGAAACAATTCCCAGATCAAACAATACCTTATGCCAGAAGCGGCTATATAAAAGGTGAAGGACGGCATGTTCCGCACCACCAATGTACAGATCTACAGGCATCCAGTATTTTTCTTTTCCCTTGTCAAAAATCAGCTTATCATTTTTTGGATCAATGAAACGCAGATAATACCAGCACGATCCAGCCCATTGTGGCATTGTATTCGTTTCCCTTCTGCCTTTACGGCCCCTTTTATCAGTTATATTCAGCCATTCATCCGAATTTGAAAGAGGCGATTCTCCTGATTCACCGGGAAGGTAATTTTCAAGCTCAGGCAATTCAAGAGGAAGTTCATTATCGTTCATTACGGTAACTTCGCCATCCTCCCAGTGTATTACCGGGAAGGGTTCTCCCCAGTATCTCTGCCTGCTGAAAAGCCAGTCGCGAATTTTGTAATTGACTTTTGATGCACCCAGGTTTTCAGATTCAAGCCACTTTGTTATCCGGGCGATTCCGGCTTCTTTATTCAGCCCGTTTATATCAATGCCTGTTGTTTTATCCGATGAGTTGATGTATTTCCCGTCTTCGGTCCAGCATTCACTCCCGGCAAGAATTCTTTTTTTCTGTTCAGGATATGTGATATCGGGATCCTGGATACAGACTATCGGGAGGTCGAATTTCTGAGCAAATTCGAAGTCTCTCGTGTCATGGGCAGGAACAGCCATTATTGCCCCGGTACCGTAACCGGTTAATACATAATCAGCTACCCAGATGGGGATATTCTTCTTATTTACAGGATTAATTGCATACCTGCCTGTAAAGACTCCGGTTTTTTCTTTTGCCAGATCAGTCCTGTCGAGGTCAGATTTTAGTGAAGAAGCCTTAATATAATCGTTAACTGAATTCCTGAGTTCGCTTGTTGTAATAGTATCAATAAGCGGATGTTCCGGTGCAATTACCATATAAGTTGCGCCAAAAAGTGTGTCGGGCCTGGTAGTAAAGACTGTCAGATTAATATTCAGTCCCTCTATTTTAAAATCAACTTCAGCACCTGTTGAACGACCTATCCAGTTGCGCTGCATATCTTTGATCCCTTCGGGCCAGTCGAGCTTATCAATGCCTTTAAGTAGTCTTTCTGCATAGAGAGGAATCCTAAGCATCCATTGTTTGAGATTTTTCTTTTCGACTCTGTTACCGCATTTTTCGTGAGTGCCGTCGTTCAGGACCTCTTCATTTGCACAGACAGTGCGGCAGCTTGGGCACCACCAAACCTGTGCATTATCATAATAAGCAAGTCTTTTTGAATTTATAAATTTTACTTTTTCCTTCTCATTTAATTCTGAAGGAATCTTTAATTCGGATATTGGTCTGCCTTTCTGTAGTTTATCATCAAACCAGGTATTATACAGACGAATGAATATCCACTGGGTCCACTTAAAGTATTTTGGATCGGTGGTATTTATCTCCTTCTCCCAGTCATAGCTGAGGCCGAGTTCTTTTATCTGTCTTCTGAAAGTATCGCAGTTGTTTTTAGTTGTGATCGATGGATGTGTTCCTGTTTGAATCGCGTATTGTTCTGCAGGGAGACCGAATGCATCCCATCCCATCGGGTGAAGGACATTGAATCCTTTCATCCTTTTGTACCTGCTAAAGATATCTGTTGCTGTATATCCTTCAGGGTGACCCACATGAAGGCCTGCACCTGACGGGTAGGGGAACATATCGAGGATATAGCATTTTTTCGGATTAGTCAGATCTTCAGGAGTTTTAAAAGTTTTATTGTCCTCCCAGTACTTCTGCCATTTCTTTTCAATCTCGTGGAAATTGTAATCCATATACCTTTGTGTTGAGAATTATTAACTTATAATTAAGCAGTGCCTAAAGTGACTAAAGTGACTAGAGTGCCTAGAGTTAATTCAACTCCAGCTTACTTCAAACTTCTTAAAACTCCAGGCACTCCAAACTCTAGCTCACTTTAAGTACATCTTCATTATAAGTGGGCAAAAGTAGAAAATCTTTGGCAAATATCATTAATGAGATGTTGCAATAGGTGAGTGGATCAGGCAATTTTTCAAATTTAGTTGTAAAACCGGCCTTTTGGTTATATTTTTACGGTATTGATCCGGTCCCGTAGTTCAATGGATAGAATGGCAGATTCCGGTTCTGTTGGTTGGGCGTTCGAGTCGCCCCGGGATCACAAAAAGGCGCTGAGAGGCGCCTTTCTGAGTTAAAAGAAAAAGGGCGAAAATTACTTTACTTTGTCATAATCGGATGTAACTTTGAAACTAAATTCAGTATATATTTTAACTTAAAAACTTAATCTTATAAGTATGAAAAAGATTATAACTGTCATGCTCAGCGCCGTTGTATTATTAGCCCTTGGTTGCGATAAAAATTCTGGGGGAAAGAATTCTTCTAAAATCCCTTCTTCTAACTTATTCGCAGTTGAAGAAGGTTTTATTGACTCACATGGAGTCATGATTTATTACGAGGCTTTTGGCAGAGGTGAGCCCCTGGTAATCCTTCATGGAGGTCCTGGTGCATCCCACGATTATTTTCTCCCGTACCTCCTTCCATTAGCCCGAAAGAATCGACTTATATTCATTGATGAACGCGGTTCAGGACGGTCTCAGAAAATAGAGAATTCATCAGCTTACACTGTGGAGAATATGGTGGAGGATGTGGAAGCAATCCGCCAGGAATTAGAACTTGGCAAGATTAGTCTTCTGGGGCACTCTTGCGGTGGTGTTCTTGCCCAGGCGTATGCTCTGAAGTACCAGGAAAACCTTTCCCATCTGATTTTATGCAGTACCTTTCATAGTACAAAAAAAATGAATGAGGTTCTCAAAAATATAATGGGTAAAATGGCACCGGAGCTTCGGATACGAATTGAAAAGATGGAGAAAGCAGGATTATATGGTCACGGAATGGATTATGAAAAAAACCGTTATACATCCGAATATATGATCGCTGCATGGGGTGAAGGTTACTTCCCTTATCTCTACCAGAATCATCCTGATCCCAACTATGACCCGATTGCCAACGGGAATATGGCATGGGATGTATATCGCGAGATGTGGGGATCAAATGGTGAGTATATCATAGATGGCAATCTGGCATCCGTTGAATATGGAGACAGGCTTTATGCTATTAAGGTTCCTACACTCATAACTGCCGGCGACAATGACGAGTGTGATCCATCGCTTTCAAGAGAGATGAACGGGAAGATAGCAGGATCAAAACTTGTAATCCTGCCAAAAAGCGGACACATGACATTCGTGGATCAACCGTCGCTTTTCATTTCGGCAGTTGATGAATTTCTGCATACGGGGAAATGACAGGATGCTATAAAAATTTTGTACATTTATTGGTCGGAAGTACTATTCAGATTAAACCTATAAATTCAATTTCCAATGAAAATGACCGGGAAAAAATTCAGCTTTGCATTTTTGCTGGTAATCTTTTTACTTACCGCATGCAGAAAAGAACAGGCAACTTCATCACTTCCACGAAGCGTTCCGGAAGCGCAAGGTATTTCTTCTCAGGGAATTATTGATTTCCTCGATGCAGCCGCAAAGAGCCGGCACGAATTCCATAGTATTATGTTTCTGCGACATGGAAAGGTAATTGCCGAAGGATGGTGGAATCCCTACAAACCTGAATTTAAACATACATTATATTCCACAAGTAAAAGCTTTACAGCCACTGCTGTAGGTTTTGCCGTGAGTGAAAAACGGCTGTCAGTCAATGATAAAGTCATTTCTTTTTTCCCGGATGCATTACCCGGTACCGTAAGTCCGTTCTTGTCCAATATGAAGGTTAAGGATTTGCTAAGCATGTCAGCAGGAGAGGACCCCGATCCAACATTTAAAACGGTAGTAAGTGACAGCAACTGGGTAAAGGCATTCCTGGCTGTACCTGTTGTGCATGAGCCGGGTACTAAATTTCTTTATAATACACTGGCCACTTATATGTTATCAGCCATTGTACAAAAAGTAACAGGAGAAAAGGTAATTGATTTCCTTAAGCCACGATTATTCGAACCTCTTGCAATAGAGGGAATGGATTGGGAAGTTGATCCCCATGGAATTAATACCGGCGGTTGGGGCTTGAGGCTGAAAACCGAAGACATGGCTAAATTCGGGCAGCTTTTTTTACAAAAAGGCAAATGGAATGGAAATCAGGTACTTCCGGCCTCATGGATTGAAGAAGCTACCACAAAAAAGATTGAACAGGTACCCGAGGCCCCTCAATCCAAAAAGGATTCCAGCGACTGGATGCAGGGCTATTGTTACCAGATGTGGCGCTGCCGGCACAATTGTTTCCGTGCTGACGGAGCTTATGGACAGTATATCATCGTAATGCCTGATCAGGATGCCGTAATTGCGGTGACAGCAGAAACCGGGGATATGCAGGATGAAATAAATCTTATATGGGAATATTTGCTACCAGCTATAAAAACAGATAAACTGGCTGAAAACTCAGCTTTAGCCTCAAATCTTAAGCAAAGATTATCATCCTTAGCACTTCCATTACCGGTCACAGGGAATGGTTCTGCTATCGCTTCACATATCTCAGGTAAAACATTCGCTCTCGAACCAAATGATAAACACCTGGAGACAATGAATTTCCAGTTTAAGGACAATATGTGCCAGGTTTCCATGCTGATTGATTCTGTCCGCTATAATTTTTCTTTAGGCTCCGGACAATGGATAACCAGCGAAACAACCCTTCATGGTCCCAATTTATTGTTGATGGCTAAAGCCCATTTTGTTGGTCTTCCACCTGCCAAAGTAGCCGGGAGTTATGGCTGGAAGGATGAGAATACGATGGTACTGGTGCTTAGATATATAGAGAGTCCGCATACCGAAACTATCATATGCAAGTTTGATAAGAATAAAGTATCGGTTGGATTTCATTTCAGCAATATTCCGGATGATAAGGAACCTGAATTAAAAGGAGTTTTGACGGATTAGTAAAAATCTCTCTTGATCAGTATTTAGGGTTTTATAGCTTACATTTTTAACCGCAAAGAACGCAAAGTTGAAACTATGACAAGAAACTCTTTACGACCTTCGGTTTTAAACCTCTGCGAACTTTGCGGTTATTGGATTTCTTTTTATATCTGAGATTCCGCATATCGCCTTGCCATCTCGGAACATGGTACCCACTCGAAGCCCGATCCGAATACTTTTTGTATCCGTTCTGCGAGGGCAATCAGACCTTCCAGTCCCAGCTCCGTACCCTGTGTGTATAGCGATTGCCAGTGAGTCACTATGACAACAGGATGGCCTGATTCAAGCAACTGGCGGATCCTTCCGGTTTTTCCATCGGGTGAAACAAGGCGGTCAATACCGTCTTTTATAAATTTGGGACGATCGCTTACGGAAGGCAGATCCATTGACCAGAAAATATCTCCGGCATTAGCAGGTACACTGACCACAACCTGTCCACGGTCGGAGTTTTTATACTTCACATTGCATTGATATGGTTTCTCAGAATCAGATGCGGCATAGAGGAAGTACCATGTCAGCTTACGTTTGAAAACATTCCACTGTGCATCTGCCAGTGCCTGGGCATATTTATCTTCCACATCTATGCCTGAGACCCATGGTGATGTTATTCCGGTTGATTCTATTCCGACATTCTTCAGAATCTGGAAGGCCAGGGAAAAATACTCAACGATCTCTTCCTTTGATGCCTGTGTTATCCAGGTATCCTCATACATATGGCGCCGGTAAGTTCCGGTCTTAATATCGTATGAACTTAGATGGGTCAGAAACTCGGGAGTGATATCAAAACGTGGAGCTACCCGTTCACGCATCAATTTCAGGAACTCCAGCAGGTGATTTTGTGGTACCCGTTTGAGCGACTGGTCAATGCGCCCAAGACAACTTGGCATCGGAATTATTGTAAACTTGCCATGCAGGTCGAACCTGTCAAAAGTATCTGTCAGGCGTTTGGTGAATTTTGCAGGAACCAGGAATGGAGTCTCATAACCAGGGAGCTCATAGAATAGTGGATCAACAGGTGATCCGTCGTCAATAATTAACGAAAAAGGGATTTTCCCGGTGAAGCCCGGACCTGTTTCATCTTTAGCACTACCTGGCAGGGTTGATGCCATGACCTTTTCTATGGAGCCTGAAAGTACTCCTGCTGCCAGGCCTGTGCCTGCATATTTGAGCAGAGTCCTGCGATTCATATTATTCATATTTTCTGTTTTAAGTTAATTGTATTTGGATTTCTTTTGGGTCATTTTTTTTACTTCTGTCTGGACTAAATTTACTCTAAATTCTGTGATAAAATGAATTCATTAACCTGGATCTTTTCACCCCCTAAGAATTTCTATCATTTCCAGAATAGCTTCTGTATCGATAGTATCTTTTACGGGAGAGAGGCCCAAAAGCGGCCGCACCTTATTAAGATCATCCCCTGTAACGAAATCCTTTCCCAGGATTATAATGTATATCAATGCTGATTTCAAAGTATTGGATTTTACCCTGAAGGTATGCTGACTGTTGCGAGCAGGGAAAATATGCACAAATCTCTGTGGAATGTCTTGAAACTTTAAAGTCCAGTGAGAACCGTCTGATAAAGATATTATCCTGAAGCAATCCATCTTTGTCCCGACCCAAACAGAGTAAGTCTCACTTCTAAAAATGTCTTTCTGCCTAAGAAATTCTTTTGCTTCGAGACAAATATTGCTGATTGACAATGAACCTGTATAGATATCCATTACAGATGTTCCAAGATGCTTGAGGTCTCTTGTAAGCATTTGAATATCAGAGCCGGGCTTGTCAATATTAATATTAATGAATTCTTTTATAAATCCAAGATGGTGTTTTATCGGATTGAATAGAAAAGGTTCAGGTATTTGATAATTAGTATTCATGATGTTGATTACAAAGATAAACCAAACATGAGGAAAAAAAAGAAGAATGATTTATACCGGATATCTTGATATTCATAATTGATTATCTTTAAATCAAAATAATTCGCTTTTAAACTGAATCAGGCAATACCCGGAACAATTTTTTTATAAATTCAAAATGAAAGAACTTTATAAAAATATCATTGACTAATGGGTCAATAATTAGTTTCATAAACCAAAAAAAATACAAAAATGAAGACAATTTCACTTAAAATTTTTCTGGGAATAATGGCTCTTGTCATTATTTGTGGTGCAAAATCAAGCAAAAGAGATCCATTGGCATTATATGGTGAACTGGACAAAAATGCACCTGTCAACACTTTGACTGCCAAGGAAAAAACCAATGGCTGGCAATTGTTGTTCGATGGCACGAAAACCAACGGATGGCATGGATACAATATGAAAGTATTCCCTGATTGCTGGAAAATCGCCGACGGAACTTTTACGACAACCAATTCAGGCAGTCAGGAAGGTCTCGACATAGTCACGGATAAAGTATATCGCAATTTTGCATTAAGTGTTGACTATAAACTGGACACAGCAACTAACAGCGGAGTCATATTCCAGATCAAGGAGGACCCCAAATACAAATTCCCTTATGAAACCGGTCCTGAATTTCAGATTATTGATCATGAAAACTGGAAAAAAGATAAACTTGAAGACTGGCAGATCAATGGTGCAAATTATGCAATGTATCCTCCAATTGCAAAACCATATAAGGCGATCGGGCAATGGAATCATCTGTTTCTGGTAGTTGACGGGAACTTTGTAACACAGATGCTGAATGATGTAGTAGTTGTGAAATACGAAAAAAACTCAGAAGAGTGGAAGAAACTCCGTAATAGCGGTAAATGGGCAAAATTCCCTGATTGGGGAAAATTCGATGAGGGACATATTTCACTTCAGAACCATGGTACAAAAGTATGGTTCAGGAATATTAAACTGAAACAGCTATAGGCACAACTGAAACATTTACAGATATGTCAAATTCAGACAATTCCAGAAGAGGGTTTTTAAAAAAAGCCGGGCTTGTTACTGCGGGGATGACAATTATTCCCGGAAAGGTTATGAGCGGTTTTGGACACAAAGCCCCGAGTGATAAGCTTAATATAGCCGGTGTTGGTATAGGAGGTAAAGGTCATACCAACCTGCATGGGATGGCAACTGAAAACATTGTTGCCTTGTGCGACGTGGACTGGAAGTATGCCGACACATGTTTTAAGGAGTTTCCTGTGGCAAAAAAATATTGGGACTGGCGAAAGATGTTCGATGAAATGGCCGGCTCAATTGACGCAGTAATGGTTGCAACCGCCGATCATAGCCATGCTCTCATAGCTTCGCATGCTTTAACTCTTGGGAAACATGTTTATTGCCAGAAACCGCTTACTCACTCAGTGTATGAATCGCGTCTGCTGACAAAGCTTGCAGCCAAATATAAGGTTGCAACCCAGATGGGTAACCAGGGTAATTCCGGTGATGGTGTACGTCAGCTTTGTGAATGGATATGGAACAATGAGATTGGTGAAATCAGGGAGGTACATGCCTGGACAGACAGGCCTATATGGCCGCAGGGTATCCCCCGGCCTGCAACGGTAATGCCGGTGCCTAAAACTCTTAATTGGGATCTCTTCATCGGGTCGGCGCCGATGCGTCCCTATAATGAAATTTATACTCCATGGAACTGGAGAGGCTGGTGGGATTTTGGAACCGGAGCCTTTGGCGATATGGCTTGTCATGTCATGGACCCGATATACCGGTCCCTGAAGTTAGGATATCCTGATAAGGTGCGAGGCAGTTCAACCAATATCAATACAGAATCAGCCCCACAGGCTGAAACAGTAGAATTTTCATTTCCGGCCAGGGAGAATATGCCGAAGTTAGCAATGCCGGCTGTTAAAGTACACTGGTATGACGGGGGTCTGCTTCCAAACCTTTCTGACCTGCTTCCTGCAGGTGAAAATTTGATGGCAGACGGATTAGGCGGTTGCCTGTTTATTGGTTCCAAAGATACGCTTATGTGCGGTTGCGGAGGTTACAACAGCCGTTTGCTTTCAGGTCGGGTGCCTGATGTAAAACCTTACCTGCGGAGGATTCCGGGAGGATCTGTTTTTTATCCCGACGGCCCTCATGAACAGGACTGGATACGCGCTTGTAAAGAATCGCCTGAAAACAGAATACAAGGCACTTCAAATTTTGCCTATTCCGGACCTTTCAACGAAATGGTAATGTTAGGTGTTCTGGCAATCCGCTTGCAGGGACTGAACAAAGCCCTGGCATGGGATGGAGAAAATATGAGATTCACGAATATTTCTCCGGCAGAAGAGTTGAAAATAGTGAAGAGCGACGATTTTAAAGTTGTTAACGGGCATCCTACATTCGATAAAAAATATGATACTTTCAATGCGCTGGCAAGTGCAAATGAATACATCAGGCATAACTACAGGGAGGGTTGGAATCTGCCGGCAATGCCTTAGTAATCAAAGATTGACAACACTTTAATATTTGAACAAGATGATGAATAAAAACTCTCTGTATCTCTATTTTATTTGCCTGATCGCAACAATGGGCGGTCTCATGTTTGGCTTTGATATAGCAATAATATCAGGAGCTGTGCCTTTTATTCAACCGTACTTTGGGTGGAATGAACTGCAGCTGGGATGGGGAGTAAGTTCACTTCTGGTTGGTGCCATAATTGGAGCTTTTAGCTCAGGCGTGCTTTCCGATATATATGGCCGCAAAAGTGTTCTGATTGTTGTGGCACTTTTCTTCGCTGTATCCTGTATATTCACGGCTCTTGCTGCTTCGTCGGTTGTTTTTATTTCAGCACGTCTGTTTGGTGGCTTGGCGGTCGGAGCCGCATCAGTACTTTCTCCGATGTATGTGGCAGAAGTAGCTCCACCAAAAAACCGCGGCATGCTTGTGGCCATTTATCAGCTTGCCATTGTTCTGGGGATATTATGTTCGTATACTATAAATTATGGGTTACATAATATTGACAACAACTGGCGGTGGATGTTTGCAACAGGGATCGTTCCCTCTGTCCTTTTTTTTGTGGGATTATTTTTCATTCCTGAAAGTCCCCGCTGGTTGTACAAGGCCGGGCGTAAAGAAGAATCATTGAAAGTTCTTACAAGAATCGGCGGCGAGGCACTTGCAAAAGCAGAGATTTTAGAAATTGCAGAATCACTAAAAGGAAATTCAGCATCTGTTTCTATTGGCGAGTTATTCAAACCATCTGCGCGTAAAGTAATGATTGTTGGATTCCTTCTGGCCGTTTTGGTTCAAATCAGCGGCATAAATACTATAGTTGACTATGCGCCAAAAATACTGTTGGCAGCCGGAGTGGAGATTAATAATGCATTGCTTCAGACATCTCTTGTAGGTCTGATAAACTTTATTTTCACCTTCGTGGCAATCCTGTTCATTGATAAAATAGGAAGAAGGTCGCTTTATCTGATAGGTTCTATGGGAATGGTCATTACATTATTGATGTTAGCAGTGTCGTTCTATTTAAAAATGGAAGGTATCTTCACATTGATCTGCATTCTGATGTTTATAGCCTTCTTTGCCTCTTGTATCGGCCCTGTATTCTGGACCCTCGTTGCGGAGATATTTCCTAACAGGATCCGAGGCAAAGCGGTTGCTTTTGCATCTTTTACCCAATGGATTTTTAATTTCCTTGTCGTTTTGCTTTTCCCTCACTTCCTTGCATCTGTTGGCGGTGCGAAAACATTCCTTTTCCTGGCACTCATGTCATTATTCCAATGGTTATTTACCTATCTGTATGTACCTGAAACAAAAGGAAAATCATTGGAAGAAATAGAAAAACTTTGGAATAAATAACCCTCATTAGTGATTGCCCTCTTATTTATATTTACTTACTAAATTGCTTTAAAATTTTAAATATGCTTTCATCTTCCAGACAAAATTTTCAAAAAACAATTAATCATAAACAACCGGATAAGGTTGTAGTGGATTTTGGTTCAACAGGCGTAACGGGTATCCATGTACTTATTGTTGAAAAACTTCGTGAATACTATGGCCTGGAGAAAAAACCGGTTAAGGTTGTTGAGCCTTATCAGATGCTTGGCGAGATTGACTCAGAGTTGATTAAGGCAATGAACATCGATGTTATCGGATTATTTTCGGCAAAGAATATGTTCGGTGTTCCAAATGAGAACTGGGAAGTTCATAAGACACTTTGGGGGCAGGAAGTCCTCTTCCCTGGCAGCTTTAATTATACGTACACCAGTAACGGAGATATCCTCATGTATCCTGAAGGCGATACATCTGTCCCTCCAAGTGGTATGATGCCTAAGACAGGTTACTTTTTTGATGCCCTCGACAGGCAGAAGCCAATTGATGATTCGACACTTAAGGTGGAAGATAACCTAGAGGAATTTGGTCATATCACAGAACCGGAGCTTATATACTGGAAGGATCAGGTCGCTGCCCTTGAGAATAATCCCAAAGCGGTAGTTGCATCGCTTGGAGGTACGGCTCTTGGCGATATTGCCCTTGTTCCTGCAATCAATTTGAAGAACCCAAAGGGAATCCGTGGCGTTGAAGAGTGGTATATTTCAACGCTTATCAGGGAGGATTTTATTAAGGAAATATATGACCTGCAGACAGATATAGCTATAGAAAATCTGAGGTTATTATATGAAGTTATAGGGAATAAAATAGATGTGGTTTTTACCTGTGGGACAGATTTTGGTACTCAGAATTCAACCTTCTGTTCAACTGAGACATACGACAGAGTTTGGTTACCTTATTATAAAAAGGTGAATGACTGGATCCATCAGCATACAAACTGGAAAACATTCAAACATTCATGTGGGGCGGTCGAACCATTAATGAGTCATTTCATAGAATCAGGATTTGATATCATTAACCCTGTTCAGATCAATGCCTCAGGAATGGATCCAAGGAACTTAAAGAAAAAATATGGCGATAAACTTGTTTTCTGGGGAGGAGGTGTCGATACGCAGGGCGTTTTTGCCTTTGGAACGCCTTCCCAGGTTAAAGAACAGGTTAAATCGCAGTGCGAAATACTTAACAAAAACGGCGGTTTTGTATTTAATACAGTTCATAATATCCAGGCAAATGTTCCATTTGAGAATGTCATTGCAATGCTTGATGCATTAAAAGAACTCTGATGAAAGTTCACAATTATAACTGGCATTACCTTATAAGCATCTGCCTGGTCTCCGCGATGGGCGGACTGCTTTTTGGCTACGACTTTGTTGTAATCGGAGGAGCTAAACCTTTTTATGAGCCTTTTTTCGGAATTACCAGCCATGCCTTTTTACAGGGATGGGCAATGAGTTGTGCCCTTGCAGGATGCCTTATCGGAGCAGTAATCTCCGGAGGGCTCAGCGACAGACTTGGCAGGAAAAAATTATTGATCACCTCAGCAGGATTGTTTGTCGCAGCTTCTCTTGGAACAGGTGGCGCAGCTTCCTTCACAGTGTTTGTATTGTTCAGAATTTTAGGTGGAGTCGGAATTGGTCTTGCGTCAAATCTTTCACCGATGTATATAGCGGAAGTAACTCCTGGAAATGTGAGAGGTCGTTTTGTTTCAATCAACCAGCTGACAATTGTTATTGGTATCCTCGCAGCACAGCTCATTAACTGGAGGATTGCCAGACCCGTTCCTCCCGGAGCAATAACTTCCGATATTCTGGCTTCATGGAACGGACAGACAGGCTGGCGGTGGATGTTTTATGCATGTACAATTCCGGCAGGACTCTTTTTTATTCTCATGTGGTTTGTTCCTGAAAGTCCAAGATGGCTGGCACAAAAAAAAGCAAATCATACCAAAGCATATGAGATTCTGGCAAAAATCGGAGGAAATAATTATGCCATATCAGAGATTGCTTCCATAGAAATGACTCTTAGCGAAACAAATGAAAAGACAAATCTGAGATTCCTGAAGCAGCCTGGTATATCAAAACTGCTCGTTCTGGGTATCGTATTAGCTGTGTTCCAGCAATGGTGCGGGATAAATGTAATCTTTAATTATGCACAGGAGATCTTCTCTAATGCGGGTTACAGTGTTTCAGATATTCTATTTAATATAGTAATAACAGGATGTGTAAACCTTATATTTACTTTTATTGGAATGTTTACTGTGGATAAGCTGGGACGAAAAGGTCTGATGCTTATAGGAGCTGGTGGTCTGGCAGGTATTTATGCAGTTATCGGGACAATGTATTTTTTTCATATACAGGGACTTCCTTTATTGATAATGGTGGTAGTTGCGATTGCATGCTATGCAATGTCTCTTGCCCCGGTAACGTGGGTTGTTCTATCTGAAATTTTCCCGAACCGGATGCGTGGAACCGCAATGTCAGTTGCAACATTTTCATTGTGGGCAGCATGTTTTATTCTGACATATACTTTCCCGTTATTAAATCAAATGTTAAAAGCTTCGGGCACTTTCTGGCTTTATGGCTGTATTTGTTTACTCGGTTTTATGTTTATACTCAGAAGATTGCCCGAAACAAAAGGCAAATCACTCGAAGAGATTGAGCTTGACTTTACAAAACAGTAAATAAATTTTCATAAAATGATACAACTTAAAAATACAGGCAAGTACATGATCCTGATTTCTGTAATTATGTTCTCTTCCCTTCTCACAAAAGCACAAAACATATTTACCATTGACGCTTCAAATGTTGCCAGGGAAATCAAACCGGGTGATTTTAAAATGGGAAATCCGGGTGAACGGGGTAAAGAATTAGTGATTAATAACCAATATATGACAATCGGAGGGAAACCAGTTATTCCTGTGATGGGTGAAATGCATTTTTCGAGATATCCGAAAGATCAATGGGAAGATGCAATTTTAAAAATGAAAGCCAATGGCATCAATATCATCGCATTTTATGTTATCTGGATTCACCATGAGGAAATTGAAGGGCAATTTGACTGGTCGGGCAATAAGGATATCCGAAGTTTTATAAAGTTATGTCAGAAGCATAACTTGCTTGTTTATCCAAGAATTGGCCCCTGGGCTCATGGAGAAGTCAGGAACGGAGGTACTCCTGACTGGATTCTTAAGAAAAAATTTCTTGTCGACAGGTCCAATGACCCGGTATATCAATCTTATGTAGAGAGGTATATTAAAGAACTGGCAGGGCAGATGCATGGATTAATGTATAAGGATGGAGGCCCGATTATCGGTGTCCAGCTTGAAAATGAATATTCCAGGGGCAAGGAACATATTTTGTGGTTGAAGAGAACGGCTCAAAAATATGGAATTGATGTGCCTCTTTACACTGTTACCGGTTGGGATAATGCTTCTGTTCCTGAAAAGGAGGTTATTCCGCTTTGGGGAGCATATCCTGAAGCTCCCTGGAATTCTGATATTGAAAAGATCACTCAAAACGCCTCTTTTGAATTTGATACCAATCAGAAGAATGAAGATCTTTATCCTTTCTTCACATGTGAGCTGGGTGTCGGAAACCAGATTACAGAACATCGGAGGCCGGTTTTTAACAGGTTCGACGGATTGACAATTGTTACAGCAAAAATTGGATCAGGGAGTAATCTGCCTGGGTATTATGTTTTTACTGGGGGATCAAATCCGGCAGGGATAATAAGCAGTATGGAAGAAAATCGTGATGAAACAGGATATTGGAACACTTATCCGAGAATTTCTTACGATTTCCAGGCAGCTGTTAAAGAAACCGGGGAACTGGCTCCATCTTATTACCAGGTTAAAAAGATGCATTATTTTCTTAATGAATTTGGTGAAATTCTTGCGCCAATGGTTCCGGTTATAGCTAAAGTAAAAGATCCGGCAATTGACCTGCAATATTCTGTAAGGGTAAAAGATAATTCAGGTTTCCTTTTTGGAATCAATTATTACAGGGGAACCCGAAAACCTGAACAAAAAAACATTCAGTTTAAAATAAAGCTTAACAGTGAGACCTTATATTTCCCTTCCAAACCGGTTGATATCCCTGACAGCAGCACTTTTATATGGCCCTTTAATTTCAGGATGAACAATGTAGTTTTAAAATATGCTACGGCTCAGCCATTATGCAAGATTGATCAGAAAGATCGTTCTGACTGGTTCTTTATTCAGAACTTTGGCATTAAACCTGAGTTATGTTTTGATGCAGCATCAATAAAGACTATTGAATCAAGTAGCGGCAACATCATTAAAAACAATAATCAATATATTTTGACAGGATTAATTCCGGGTATTAACAACTTTGTCAGAATTGTAAATACTGATGGAAAAGAGCAACGAGTAATAGTTCTGTCATTCGAAGAAGCTGATCAGGTCTGGCTTTTCAACTCAAACGGCAACAAACATTTATTTATAAGTGATGACAATTTGTATTTAAATCATAATCAGTTACATGTATATGGTCCTAAAAACAATATAAAAGTAATCCAGTTAAGCGATAATTCACAGATTAAAATGGCTGATGATACACCTAAGCAGATCGGTAATTATAAACAGTATGAATTTATTGTAGCTTCAAAAAACTTTATTCCTGAAATTATCCCCCTGACACTTCTCTCAGGTTCAGAAAGACTCAAAGCTTCTGTTAAAAGTGTAAATGCTTCTAATCAGTTGTATAACAAGATCTTTATTAAAGAGTTTGACCTCGATAATCCTTCAGCTATCAGATCTGCAAAATTAATTCTGGCCTCAGATATTTCATGTAAGATTGAAATAAATAAACTTTGGTTAAATCAGGAAATCGTACAAGCGAAAATGAATCAACTCGATATTACCGGGTACCTGCAAAAGGGGAATAACCAGATTATGCTTGACTTTCCTTATACTGACGGAGACAAATCTTTTGCAGCCAAAATAAAAGTGGAATATATGAATTCAGACGAAGTAGCTATTGTTAGCGACCAGTCATGGCTGACAATCGAACAATACACAATACCATCTTCAATGGTCGGATTGCAAGGTTTGGTAAAACCGGAAACAGTAACAGATAAAAGCGGAAATGATATTGATTCGGGTCAGAAGTCTTATGAATATTTACTAAAAATACCTGATAATTATCTGACCGGGTTGAATCAACTTTATTTGCACATAAATTATAATGGAGATATTGGTGAATTAAGGTTTGGCTATAAACTTATAGCTGATAATTTTAATAATTTTACTCCATGGCAGATAGCACTTAAACAATTTGGGAACCGGATCGAGGGGCAGCAATTGAAACTCGAGCTTTTCCCGTTCAAACCAGATTTCAAAATATACTTTGATAAAGCATTAAGTAAAGATGAATTTGAAAAAACAAATATCAGGGATATCCAGTTTGTTCCTGAGTATAGTATAGATCTGTTGCTCGATAATAAATTCAATAAATAATTAAATGATCCGGATTTTTAAAATAAGCTGGCTGTTGCTTTTGCTTGCAGGTTGCAGTGCCCGGCAAAATGAAATCAGGGAAAAGATATCACTTGCTGGTGAATGGAAATTCAGAATCGATTCTCTTGACCAGGGAATTGGAAAAAAATGGTATAACGAACTGGCGGTTGAAACCGTCAGGCTTCCCGGATCAATGGCAGAGAACGGGAAAGGCAATGAGGTTACTCTCAAAACAGACTGGACCGGAGAAATAGTCGATAAGTCTTACTTTACCGAGAAGAAATATGAAAAATATCGTCAGCCGGGAAATATAAAAATTCCTTTCTGGCTTAAACCGGTTAAGTATTACAAGGGAGTTGCCTGGTATCAGAAAGAGGTTGATCTTCCCTCCGGATGGAAAGGGAAGAATATTATATTATTCCTTGAAAGACCTCATTGGGAGTCGACAGTATATGTCAATGGGAAAGAAGCAGGCGTGGAGAACAGCCTTGCCGCTGCTCATCAGTTCAATATAACTGATCTTCTAATTCCTGGAAAAAACAACATCAGTATTCGTATCGATAACCGTGTTGTAATACCTGTCGGCATAAATTCTCACAGCATAAGCGACCATACCCAGTCGAACTGGAATGGGATAGTCGGAGATATAAGCCTTAGAGCTACATCAAAAGTATTTATAAATGAGGTCAGGGTATATCCTGATCTTCAGGGGAAAAAGGCAAAGATAATCATCGCTTTGACCAACAAATCGAAAGCATCTTTTAAGGGAGAAGTTGAGATTAAAGCCGAAAGTTTTAATTCCGTTATTTCTCAAAAACTAAAAGGTGTCGCAGTATCTGCTAACACTGATTCAAATGAACTTCAGCTTGTTATTGACTATCCGATGGGGAATAATATAGTATTATGGAGTGAGTATAAACCTTCATTGTATAAGCTTTCCGTGGATCTGAAGGGGGCAAAAGGAGAGGTACTTGATTCTAAGACGGAGGATTTTGGTATGCGTGAATTTAAAACCAGGGGAACACGTTTCGAAGTTAACGGCCAACAGATTTTCTTAAGAGGAACACTTGAATGCTGTATTTTCCCGCTTACAGGTTATCCACCCACAGATATTAAATCGTGGGAGAAAGTACTTCGGACATTTAAAGATTATGGATTGAATACAGTAAGATTTCATTCCTGGTGCCCTCCGGAAGCTGCTTTCGCTGCAGCTGACAAGCTTGGGATATATTTTCAGATAGAATGTTCCTCATGGGCAAATTCAGGAACTTCAATCGGCGACGGGGGAGTTATAGATGAATATATTTATAAAGAAGGGGACAGGATTCTCAGTGCTTATGGAAACCACCCTTCATTCTGTATGCTGGCGTATGGAAATGAACCTGCAGGCATAAATCAGAATACATACCTGGGGAAGCTTCTGACCTACTGGAAAGCTAAAGACGACCGAAGAGTGTACACTTCAGGAGCCGGTTGGCCGGTAATCCCTGAAAACGACTATAACCTTACCTCTGAACCACGGATACAAAGATGGGGGGAAGGGTTAAAAAGTATAATAAACAGGGAAGCACCACAAACAATGTTTGACTATCATGACATTATTTCCAGGTACACCATTCCGACTGTCAGTCATGAGATAGGACAATGGTGTGTCTATCCAGATTTTAAAGAAATAGCAAAGTATACCGGGGTACTCAAACCTACAAATTTTGAGATTTTCAGGGAATCGCTTACAGAAAATAACATGGGAGATCAGGCTGAAGATTTTCTAATGGCATCAGGGAAACTCCAGGCACTATGTTATAAAGCCGATATTGAGGCTGCTCTGCGCACTCCCGGATTCGCAGGATTTCATTTGTTGCAGTTACATGATTTCCCCGGACAGGGGACAGCCCTGGTAGGTGTACTTAATCCTTTCTTTGAATCTAAAGGATATATTACTCCCGTGGAATTCAGGATGTTCTGCAATGAAACGGTCCCTCTTGCACGAATGCAGAAAATGGTATATAGTAATAATGAGTCTTTTAAAGCAAATATTGAAATATCACATTTTGGTGAAAAACCGATTGAAAAAGCTGAAATTATATGCCAGGTCACAAATGAAAAAGGTGATATCATCCGTAAGGAGATTTTTGCAAAGGAAAGAATAGAAATTGGAAATTGTTCAGAAATCGGGTTATACCAAATGGATCTTTCGGATTTGAAAAATCCACAGAAACTGACTCTTGAAGTGCTTTTAGCCGGTACACCTTATAAAAACAGGTGGGATTTCTGGGTTTACCCTGCAGAACAGGAGGTAAGTAACGGTACTGTTTTAGTTACAGATAAGCTTGATACAAATGCTGAAGCAGCACTTAAAAACGGAGGTTCAGTATTGTTACTTAATTATGGCAAAGTCGGAAAAGAGAAAGGAGCTCAGGTAGCAATTGGATTTTCAACTGTTTTCTGGAACACAGCCTGGACCAATAATCAGCCACCACATACACTTGGAATTCTTTGTGATCCCAAACATCAGGTTTTCAATGATTTTCCTACTGAGTTTCACAGCAACTGTCAATGGTGGGACCCAGTTTCTCATTCTCAGGCAATGATACTCGATGGTTTCCCGGCAAGTTTAAAACCATTAATTCAGCCAATCGACACCTGGTTTGAGAACCGCAGGCTTGCCCTGGCTTTTGAAGCAAAAACAAAAGGTGGCAGACTGATGGTTTGCAGTATTGATCTTAAGAACATTTCTGAAGAGAGGCTGGTTTCAAAACAATTATTGATCTCCGTTTTGAATTATATGAACAGTGAGATGTTTAATCCCCAGGTTGAAGTAGATATAAATAAAATTAAAGAATTAACAACAAATTGAAGCAATTTATTGGAATAGTTCAGGAATTTCAGATGTCTAAGTTTCAGAGCAGCCCACTCAATTATTTTGTAGTATTCCCGTTATAAAAGCAGTTATAAGATTTCAAACAGGAGCAACCGGACTTTTCTAACAAAAAAGACATACATATGAAAAAGATAAACTTTAAGCCTTCATTTCTGCAAATCCTATATCTGGTAATCTTTATCATTCTGTTTGCTTTTATAATTTATACTCCGACATT
>Ga0208478_1000219_pt1 | contig 22225 bp, 22 predicted proteins | sample NGESurdeep072012_5_FD_184462 | JGI IMG/M metagenome (GOLD analysis project Ga0208478, IMG submission 184462) | Arctic peat soil microbial communities from Barrow, Alaska - NGEE Surface sample 415-2 deep-072012 (SPAdes) | ecosystem: Environmental > Terrestrial > Soil > Wetlands > Peat ...
AATCTATAATAGCCAAAGTGCATTGATTTCTTCTGTAAAAAGAAATGGTCTGAATTTTAGTGTACCCTTGACAAACATGCGTGATGGAACATATATTGTAGAAGTGAGTGATGGAAAAACTAGTACAACTCAACCATTAATTGTAAAACACAACTAAATTTATTTTATACCCTATCTGGGAGAGAACCTTGGTAGGGGATAATAAATATTATGTGTAACGCATACTTTAAAGAGATCCTGCACTTAAGCCCATAGATAAAGCCTTTTTACCTATATCCAGGACAATTTTTGACGGATTATAGGCGTAATTAATTGCCTTAATACATTCTTTAGCTCCCGGGACCTGTTTAAAGACTGCTGATAAAGCATCGAGGGGATCTTTCGCATTAACCAGGTTCACGGCAGTATTTACAACCTGTGAAGCTTTGTTATACTCTTTTACTCCCGGCACGTCTCTTGCAATACTCATGGCAACACTTTTTGCGGTGTTTCTCATTTGATTCTTCATCGTGTGATAATGAGAGAACTTATGTTGCTGCGAGCGTTTGTAATCAAAATTTGTATCAAAGCTTTTTTCACAGCTCTGTACAAATTTCATTCGGTCGAAGCCGATCTGGACCTCTTTGCCGTTTATTATATTCTTGGAGTTTTTGGCATTTGCCATAGGGCTTAAGCGGATCTTCTTTGACTCGTCCATTCTTGAAACTACAATATGCACGTGTGTTTGTAGTCCTTCCTTCTTATCTCCGGCTTTATATAGTCCCTCTTTCACTTCCGCTGAGTCCCTTCCGTGATACCTGGTATGCTCAACCTTTCCAAAATAAACAAGGCTTTCGCCTGTTAATCCCCGGTTGAAATTCTTAGCGTACTCATCCATAACTTTCCGGGTATAATCCTTCAAAGCTTCCTCGTAACGTTTCAGCTCGATGCCGGTTAATTGAGATATATTTTTTATGTCTCTTCCAGAAACTTTTCTTCCGATATGCCTAAGTTCGTCCTTGCTTGGATTAACAGAGATCATGTAAAACTTGGTCTCGTCTTTCCCAAGTTTTCCTTTGTTACTATCGATTGATGCCTGGGCTGAATAGAAAGAAACGTCACTGCTTTTGTGATCAAAAAACTTCGTCTGGCTCAAGAGATCCTTCTCCAGGTTCTCTTTCTCCAGATAATTAATGAGGGAGTTACAACTACCCCTGTTATTATCCTTTTTTGACGAGTGAATTTTAACGTACATTATAGCCTTTTTAGATAAGCTTTGTATTCATTAATATCTCCCATTGGAAGATCAATAACAGGTTTTCTTTCCAGCCCTGTAGATTTATTTTCAGTGTGAGAAAGAATTTTTTCAAGATATTCTTTGGTTGTTTTTAATTTCAATTCTGACTTATTAAGCTTCTCCTGAAGCTCTTTATACTGATCAATATTTATATCATTTTTTGTAGCGTCACCTGGTGCAGATCCTTTCTTTTCTTCTTTGACAATTTCTCCGGAAAGGGCTAAAGATTTCATCTTATTTTGTTCTGTTGGTTCTCCGTTTTTTGGAGCTTCTTCTTCTATGTATTTTATGAACCTTGCTATCAAGGTGTCCATTTTCCCGAAGGTGGGTTTGATAAAATCATTCTCCTGTTTTCGCATGAAAGAGATTATCGTATCCCGAAATTTTTTGAGTTCCTCGGCTGGTGAAAGTATTACCTGGTCTTTTGGATTGACCCCCGTAACTTCAAAGTATTTTGCCATTGCATCTAAAAAATCAACAAGGCTCATGTCAAACTTTTTGGCTAATCTGGCAATAGTTATTTTTGTATCACCATTTGAGTTTAAAGTTTCATATTTTGCCATATAATAGTTATTTTATAGGTACTTTCAAATACTAAAGTATTAATATTATTTGATATAAAATCACAAATAGCTATTTATTTTATTATAAATAACTATCGTTATTTTATATATATTTGAATATCAGGAGTATCCTGATAACAGAATCAGGTTAGCCTGATTCCATCTTGCTTTCCTTCAGAAACATTTCTGCACAACGTGAATATTAAGTACTACTTTCTTTATTTTTACTACTCGCGTTAGTGCTGTTGAGGGCCAGGAACACGAAGAAGTTTTTTCTACTTCGAGGCTTCCGAAATGTAATGTAGCCTGAAACAAACGATCCCGGGAATAGTTTAAAAAACGTTAGCAAAGCAAACACCGTCACCAGAGAAATGCCTAAAGAAATAAAATAAAAATATATGTGGTGCTTCGCTAATTTGTATTATGAATTTTCTTAGTTTTTTTTGCTCAATGAATATGGGCGAAAAGAACAACAAGGCAAACCAGTAGAGTTATTCCCGTCCTGACGGGGGTCCTTAAAAAACCCCAAAGGAAGGACGGGAAATAACTCGGCAAGCGCAGCACACTCAGAAAAGCTTATAGGGTAGTTTGAGGGTCTTGCTGTTTGATTTTTCTCCTCATTAATTTTTTGGAACGGTGGAGCTCGGAGGGGATAAAAGTTAAAAGCAATATATTTGAATATATTTTGTTACAAAATAAAATATCGTTGAAACTGGGAGATTAAAACTTTGTAATGAAACTGACTTCTTACAGGGGGACACACTGGATATTGTTGTTTACCCCTGAAAAGTTCAGAGGCAAAAAGGAGTTATGGGAAAGGCAAATTTGTGGAACATGACTAAAAAGCCAACGAACAAGCAAGAGTTTTGCAGCCCTTCCCTGCATCCGTCCCTGCGTTGCCAAACACATGCTTCTTTGCCGGCAAGGATTCGTCAGTTTTACCCAAGACAGATGTAGTCAAGCTGGTTGCTATTCTCTCCAAAAGCGAAAGATATAATCTGTAATTTGTAAAATATATTTACGATTAGCTGTAAAAAATATTTACTCCAGGAAGTTGCCAAAATATTTTATATAACTGTAAATCTGTCATATACAATTGTGGCATAATTATAGTAATTAATTTTTTATACAACTTATGTATGCAAAGAATCTGATAATAAAATTGAGTACTAGATTTAAGGCTAAATGATTTTATTGCAACTTAGAATTGTCTTCAGAAATTTCAAGAATACCCGACTATATTCTGCTATAACAATTTTTGGACTGATAGTCGGCATGACTGCTACAATATTGCTCTTAACGTATGTTCAAAATGAATTAAGTTACGACCATTTTCACGAAAAATCCCAGCGTATTTACAGGATAAATTCTATTTTAACTTTTGAGAAAGAAGAGATAGTGCCAATATGCATAGGCCTTACTGACAGCACACTCCAGAAGCAAGTTCCAGAAATTGAAGAACTATTACAAATTTATGATATCCACGCTTATAATGAGACAGAATTTACTCTAGACAAAATTCGGTTTAAAAACATTAATTTGATTTATTCCGATCCGAATATTCATAAAGTTTTTACACTTAAGTATCTGAGAGGAAACCCTGACGAGGCTCTAGCAAGTCCCAACTCTATTGTAATTACCCGAAGTCTATCTGAAAGAATGTTCAAGTCCATAGATATTATCGGAAAGACTTTTCTGACAAACTATTCAAAAAATCAATATATGGTCACCGGAGTAATTGAAGATTATCCTTCAGCCTCTCATTTAAAGATAGATGCTATAATACCCCTTAAGGCGATTCCATATATTTACAAATCAGGATGTGAACTCAATACCTATGTTCTTTTCCATAATAACTGCAATCTGAAAGAAGGGATAAGTAAAACAATGATTTCATATAATAAACTTCTTTCACAACATATGGCTGGTGGTGTTCTTACGAAAACAGATTGCTTTCTTCAGAAGCTGACTGATATTCATTTGAAGTCCAGTTTTCAGGACAAGGGTGGATTTGATGCTGAATATAAGAAAGTATTTATTTATCTGTCCCTCGCACTTGTTGTACTTCTTATAGCTATCATTAATTTCATTAATCTTTTAACTGCTCAATATGAAGGCAAATTAAAGGATATCGGTATTCAGAAAGCCTTGGGAGGGTCTCGTAATCAAATCATAGCAGCGTTTTTGGTTAAGTCATTAATATTTTCATTTGTATCCTTGATTTTTGCTGCTTTTCTTGTTGATATGCTAATCCCGAAATTTGGACAAATATTGAACAGGGACTTGGTAAACACTTACCATAATACTTTTATAGTATTTGTTGGGCTTCCATTACTCGCTGCAATCGTAGGATTAATCTCAGGTATATATCCAGCACTTTTTATCTCAAGATTTTCTCCTGACAATCTGATTAAAGGGAATTTGTCCGTAAACAGAAGCAGTTGGTTTATTAAGGTCTTGGTAGTAATGCAATTTTCCATAATGATATTCCTAATGGTCAGTCTTTTGGTAATGAAAAAACAGATCATTTTCATGAAAAATGCCGATTTAGGGATAAATACTAAGGGCGTTATTGCTATTACCGATCTTAAAAACAACATAAGTAAATCTTTTCCGGCAATTAAAAACGCATTGAAAAGTATTCCTGAAATAAAATCTATTGGCGCATCAATTCATCTATTTGGTGATATCCCAAGCGGTCAATACGTAGAACTTATTGGAAATGGTCCAAAAAAAGAATATCCTATAAAGGAGTACAGGATTTTACCAGGTTTTTTAGAAACTCTTGGGTTCAGATTTGTCGAGGGACGACCTTTCGATGAGAACATCAAAACTGATGACAGAGCAGTAGTGTTGAATGAAACAGCTGTCAGAACATTTGGTCTGACTGATCCTTTAAATTCTCAGATTTCGAAGGAAGATACCATGCATGTTATTGGTGTTGTGAAAGATTTCCATTTCTCCTCATTTGAGGAGAGCATTGAACCTATGATGTTCACATATGATAATCGTATATTTAATATAATGTTGAAGATATCGGACAATGATATTCATATTGTATTGCAGAAAGTTGAAAAATTAATTAAAGAATTTGATCCGGATTATGTGATGAATTATGTCGTGCTGGAAGATTTTTGTCGTAACAAATATGGTTCACAGGAGCAGATGGAGACTTTGTCAACCTATGCTGCTATTTTTTCGTTGTTACTTGCAATGCTTGGATTATATACTTTAACTGCGATCATGGTACAAAAGCGCACGAAAGAAATCGCATTAAGAAAGATAAACGGGGCTAGCAGAAAGCAAGTAGTGAAATTGCTGATTTCAGCATATATATTGCAGATAATTGTTGCCTTTATAATTGCTGCGCCTTTAGGTTGGTATATCATGCACGGCTGGTTAAAGAATTTTGCATATAAAACCGGACTAAGTTGGTGGATATTTATCTTGACAGGTATAATTGCATTGACTATTGCACTGCTAACAGTCAGTTGGCAGAGTTGGAAAGCAGCTACAAGTAATCCTGTGGAATCTTTACGATTTGAATAAAAAAGGAAGTTCCTGGCGAGATATTAGTAGTAAAGTTTTTAAACACCTATATATATAGTAGTTATGAAAGCGCCTCGCCGCCGGAACTTTTTTAACAAAAGTATTATCTTTAGGATTTGATAATATTAGTATGCCGAATCTTTATATAATAGCAGGTTGTAATGGTGCCGGTAAGACTACGGCATCTTTTACAGTTCTGCCTGAAATGTTAAACTGTTATGAGTTTATCAATGCCGATGGAATAGCACGTGGACTTTCACCATTCAATCCGGACAGAGCCGCAATTGATGCGGGGAGATTGATGCTTGCCAAAATAGACGATTTATTGTTGAAACAGAAGGAATTTGCTTTTGAGACAACCTTAGCGACAAAAAGTTACGCCAAGACTATCACGAGAGCACAAAAAAACGGATATCTGATCACATTAGTTTTCTTCTGGCTTGATTCTGTTGACTTAGCAATTGAAAGGGTTAAAACAAGAGTTCTTGAGGGGGGGCATAATATTCCCAATGCTGTTATAACCAGACGATATTTCTCAGGACTTAATAACCTATTCAATCTTTATATTCCGATTTGTGACTATTGGATGGTATTTAACAATTCTAAAACTCCTTCAGAACTAATTGCTGAAGGTTATTCTGATAAAGACCTTGACATTAAAAATATTAATACCTTTGACATCTTAAAACAACTATCTCAAAATGACAAAAAAAGATAATTTCATAAGAGCTAAAATTATCAAGGGACTGGAAATTGCACATAAAAAATTGATCCAGGCAAAAAAAGATAGAAATCTTGACCTGGTTGTTTCAGATAACGGCAAGATTGTTCACATTCATCCCAAGGACTTATAGCAGATCAAAGTTGCACTGGCGACACATGCTCATGAGAACGTGTACCATACTCTCCAGGCAATTTCTTCACAAAATTATTGGATTATTTATAGTATTCCTTTTGGTTAATTCGTGTTCTTTATTTACAGTTGGGAACAGAGGCGTTTATTACAATGAAATGAGCAAAGTTCCTGAAATAATTACTTATGATTATGGATTCGAAGTTCATACCGGAAATTCAAATCAAAATTCTGCATTATTGATTTACAAAATCACTATACAAATAGATACAGATCGTAAAAAAATAGAAATGAAAGGATATCAAGCCGCAAATAAAAAATATCAAGACAGCTTCAAGATTAAAGTTAAGGGCATCTCGAAAGCAGACCTTGACAATTATGAGTTCCTCTGGATTGATCCTGACCACAAGGACAATAGACTGACAAAAAAAAAATAAAAAACAAACACATACCGCCTGGCCGCGAGGGGTCGTCTCACGAAAGGGAAGTTAACGTACGTTAACGTAAATTTATCAAAAGGATAGCGGAATAAGGCACCAGGCATAGGGAAAATTTACGGCTCTTTTCTTATCCCTGCTGCGGATCTTCGACGAGATATTAAGTAGTAATTTTTCAAAACCCTATATATCAATCTGTTACGAAAACACCCCGACGGATTTTTTTGGGTTTTTCTGCCTTCTTTTTTTCCTTTTTGATTCGCTTTCTTCTTTAAATATTAATAAGGGTGATCACCTACGTAGTACTTTTTGATATAAAAGTGAGCAGCCGTAGAGTACTCTTTAAAAAGGACACAATAGAATAGAGCTTTTTAATTACCTGATTATATGTTACATAAAACAGAACTCAGAGAGATTTGTAACATGGAGGTTTTTAATAAAAACAGAACTCAGAGAGATTTGTAACATATTGGACTCCGCCCCAGGAATAAAGTTTGATTTGATTGATTTTCCTTTCAATTTTTCTTTTTTTCTGACAAAATGGCATTGTTTCGCAGAGAAATACATTTTTATTTATAAAAATACCTTTAAAAAGTTGTTTGATTAAGATTTGTTTAATCATTTGATAGTTTGTTGGAAGGTTAAATTGCAATATTAGCAGGGAGTTACAGGTTTTAACTCAGAGAAAATTGTAATACAATTCAGAGAGATTTGTAACATAACTCAGAGAAAATTGTAACATGAACTCCGAGAAAATTGTAACTACCTGTATAGAACTCCGAGAAAATTGTAACTAGAATTTCAAAGGATTCGCAAATTCATTCTGTAAAGATTTCAAAACGTACCCTGTAATATCAGTAATTTTAGAAGTGTCTTTAAGGTTATGCTCGGTTAATTGCATGATTTTTAATAATATGTCGTTAGCTGTTGCGGTGATGAAAAGAGGTTTAATTTGTTCTATGTGTTTATCTTCGAATTTAAAGTGTGCTCGTAGAAGATAAAAAACATAATCTTTTTTCTCGATATCCTCTTTTATTAGATCTGGGGTGATCACCTTGAAGTTTAAATGAGTGACCGTGTTACCATGCTTTGTTGTAAAATCCTCAGCGTTGCAATTAAACCAACAGTCGGCCTTCTCAAAAAGCTCTTCCTGAACAGGAATAAGAATTTGCCGTTTAATATCATTATAGTACTTGTATTTGGAATCAATACCTAATTGTTCTCTAAAATTATCCAGGGAAATTACAAAACCGCCCTTTTTTCTCCAACTGCAGATTAGCTTGTATATCCGTGAAGTGTATTTATTTTTTGTGTTTTGCGCAATGCTATATAAGAAACGAGTATAATTAATAGGCTGGCCAAATTGATTCTGATCTATATAAATTAAAAGTCTTGCAATATCTTTATTGATCCTCACTTGCATATAGCTGGAACGATCATTTATTTTAGGAACACTAGCAGACAGCAAGCCTTCAATACCGATTCGATCTTGTTTTGTTAAAGGATCTTTATAAGGGAACTCAATAACGATAGAAGCAAGACTTTTAATTGCTTGCTTTAAATGATCATAGTGTTGAGGGATTGATAAATCTTTTAGGGGAATATTAAATTCAATAAAATAAGGATTATTAAAATCATTAAATAAAGCAAGCTGTGTATAGTCCTCTCCTTTTCTGCTTATTTTTATTGCATCTTGAAGATAGTACATAACAGCGTTAAAAACCTTTTCCTGGGTTAAAGAATAGTCATAAATAGCATTTGTTACCCGGTTCGGCTGATAAATGTAATCCTTAAGAGCAGGAAGCATAATAATTTTCTTTTGCTTTTTAGTAACATGAGGGACCTTCGGGGGTGTCTTCATAAGTGGGTATTTTTTTAAGTAATGAGCGCCAGTGTATACAGTTTTTCATCGCTATTTAGTAGGCTCTAAACTTACCTGTAAGAATTGCTTTATATTATTTTCTGTAATTAGTATAGGTCTCCCTATTCTCTGGCTCTTAATCTTACCTTGTTTAATCCAGACTCTTACTGTCTGGGCTGTTACATGGAGAGCCTGAGCTGTCTCTGGTATGGTATAGAATTTAATACCCTCTATTACTGTAGGCATATCTTTTACTTTTTAGGTATTAGTTTAACTGGTCCGTTTTTCTCTTCATATTTAGCTACTGTCTCCTCCAGGGCCGAGGCAATTACCTCCTTTATCATTCTCCTCTCCCAGTAGGCTACTGCTTTAAGTTTTTCCAGTAGCTCCTCATTTACTATAAAAGTGGCTCTGGTCTCATTCTCTTTAGTTCCCTCCTGAGAGCTTTTAGTAATCTCCTTAGTCTGGGTTACTGGTCTCCCTATCTTAGGTTTCTCTGGCTGGTCTCCCAGGAGAGAGTTTAATCCTCCCGTAAAGTTCTTTTTACTCATATTTTTTATTTATGTGTTTACTATGGTTATTGTGTTTACTCTGGTTATTTTGTTTACTCCTTTTTATAATCTCTTTACAGAGGCTCAGGTAGTCCTCTGCTCCGTTGCTCTTTGGCTGGTAGTTAAATATATCTACTCCTCTGGCTGGAGCTTCAGCTAAGGCTATATTATCCCTTATCTTAGTAGTAAAGAGCTCCTTTTTAAAGTGAGTCTCTGTAGATTCTACTACATCCCTGTTTAATACTTTCCTACTGTCATACAGAGTAATAAATACTCCTCCTACTTTTAGCTCTTTATTAAGTCTTTTAGTAATCTTATCTATCACCTCCAGGAGCTTAGCTAATCCCTGGAGAGCTAAATACTGAGCCTGTATAGGTATTAGGACCTCATTAGAGGCTGTCAGAGCGTTTATAGTAAGTAAGCCTAATGAAGGAGGGCTATCTATTATAATATAATCATAGGAGTCTCTGATAGGGTCTAAGAGTTCTTTTAAGATATACTCTCTTCCAGCCTCTCCAGAAAGTTCTACCTCTGCTCCTGAGAGGTCCAGAGTAGAGGGTACAATATCCAGCCCTTTTACTATCTCTATAGGCTGAAGCTTATACTCCCCTCTGAGAGCTCCGTAGATAGTCCGCTCCTGGTTTGCAAAGCCTAAACTTTGGCTGAGGTTTGCCTGAGGGTCAAAATCTATTAAGAGAATCTTTTTGCCCAGCATATTAAGTCCAGCTCCTATATTTATGGCTGAGGTAGTTTTACCTACTCCTCCTTTGTGGTTACTTATAGTAATTACGTTACTCATATTATCCTGTTTACTTATATTACTCTGTTTATTTATATTTCTCTGTTTATTAAAAGCGTTTCTTACTCTGGTCCTTGACCTTTATTACTCCAGTCCATTGCATAGCAGCCAAAAAATTACCTCATCTGTGGTTTGGTCAGTCTCTTCAGAAATTATCAAGAGCATAGTGCACTAATTATTTAGATGGTAACTTTTCAATAAAAAACAGAGTATTTTTCAGAAGGTTAAAATCTTTTAGTAAAGAATTTCCCATTGCTTTCGTCTCTAGCTTATTACTTTCCATAACAAATTCACCTTTAATTTCAAAACTTACTGTGTCAGCCGTACTCAAATTCAATCCAAATTTTTTAGCTAATGCCAAATGCTCCTCAAAAGGATAATTATTAAGTAATACATCAACGCCTATATTTTTTATTGCAGCATCTTCAAATGATTCAAGACCAATTTTACTCCTATTCCTATTTATAATTTCAATTTGATCTTTTGCAGGTAAAATTAAGCTAACATTCCTTTTATCAAGATCTATATTAACTGTGACTTTCCCTGTTGTTTTATTTTTATCTAGTTCATTGTATTCAATAAGAAACGAATATATTTGAGGAGAAAGTTCTCCGTTCATTACAGCTTTTAATAATAAATCTCTCAGGCTGTATTTTGTAAAGTCTAATTTATTATATAAAGGATCAGAAGGTGACAGATACCTATATTTATTCATTACTCCAAAGTGATGTCTGAAAAGAGCTCCTGGTATTTTCATGTGCCCCTCAAACATTGGAACCTCTGGTAAGTTTTTCTTTTCAAGAGTCATTTTAAGGATCTTAGCATGTTCTAATACCAAACTATCATAACTGAAAAGCGGTTTCTGTTTAAAAAAAACCTGCTCCTGATCGTCAATGGAATCAAGCAGATTTTTTAGTTGCAAGTCAAATTTGGATTTGTATACCTTATTTAATGAATCATACTTTGAGGAAAGAAGATTTTTATAAAAATTTGGCAATGAATCAAATGACTGCTTTTGAAATTCGTTCATACTATATCCAAGGGATACTAATTCTTGCATACATGAAGACGCAAAATCATAATCATGAGATCGTATTGCACAAATGCTGGCATTATATAAATCTTTAGTATCGTGGTTTTTATAATTACTAAAAACTGATCTATAAATTTTTAAAGCAGATTCAAAATTATACTTTACAATAAAAAGTTCGGCCCTGTTAATATCCTCATAATATGTTCTATAATCTTTTAAGGGATTAGTTGCACACAGGCTCACCAGGAAAGATATATATATTAATGATTTAAATGACCTTTGCATATTTTAAGATGTTAAGATAGGATAAGATAACATTATCCTATCTATTTCTAATTTTTTTGACAACAAATTAACAATGAGCATTACCATAATAGTATACTCCATTTATCAAAGATTAAAATAGCTGTCTGGTTTACCTCTACCTCTCTTACTCCCTTATAGCTATTACATAGCCTCCCTCTCCTCTGGTTTCTATTGATACTCTTACCTTATCCTCCTTAGTAGATATTACAGAGAGCTTAGAGCTTAAATACTCTTTTGCCCTGTCCGTTATGTTACCCATATTACTGTGTTTATTCTGTTTACTTATACAAAGATACAGGTGTCTTTTAATACAATAATACTATAAATAGAATTACTTATTAACAAGTAAACATTAAATTATAAACTAAAGAAGTTTAGCTAATTTAGTATTGAGGATCTTCCGGAATTACAGTTGCAGATAATAAATGCCGTCAAAAAGTGTTCCCGGAGATCTTCCGGATCAGCTTCTCGAGGCGAGAAATGCCGGCATAACGTACTGCCGGCAGCTGCTGATCTGAGACCGGCCAGCCGGATCCTTCATAAATAATGCCGTCATAGTTTATCCAGGGAAGAATCTGCAGCTCCAATTACCTCATATTACGCAGTTTTTCAACACTAAAACCATCCTTAAACTGCAAAGGTTCTTTTCTTACCTTTTTATTCAATTTCTTAATACTTTCTAAATATTTTGCCTTTTCAGATTTGCTTAAAACGTCATCCGTACCAGGAACCTTTGACAGTGCTCCTAAAATTTCGTCCTCATTCAATATTTCGGCCCCCATATGATCTTCTGTTGAAATTTCGGGATGAATGTTTTCATCTGTTACATTTTTAAGAAGGTCTTCTAATGAATATCCGTTTTCACTAATCTTTTTCATGCGTTTTATGAGATTTCAAATGGTTTGCTTTTATTGATACTTAAAAGTTTCTATAATGAGCATACTAATATCTTTACATGTACTTACGTCCATTGTACCTAATTTTTCAATCAATCTTGTTTTATCCACACATCTTATTTGATCAACGACGAGCTGCCCGTCTTTGCCCTTAAAATGACAATTAAGCCTTGTGGGATATGGCTTAATCGTGCTAGTCATTGGTACTATTACTACAGTATTAAGAAATTTATTTACTTCATTTGGTGAAACTACCAGGCATGGACGCTTTTTATTGATTTCTGATCCCTGAGTTGGGTTGAGTTCAATATTCCAAACTTCAAACCTTTTTACCATGTCCAGTCCTTTTTGTCAAAATCATTTTCAATATCAATTACATCATTCTCCGGTGTAAAACCTTTGGCAATTGCATCATTAAATAGCTGCTCCCAATTACTTCGTGCTTTAATTTCGGATAATCGTGTTATTAGCAACCCTCCATCTTTCACTTGAATATCAACTTGCTTTGCCTCACCAAAAGTGCTTAAAAGCTTCTTGGGAATTATAAGCCCCTTGGAATTGCCTATTTTTACTATTGTCGTTTCCATATTAAAATTCTTTCTGCAAAGATAATCATTGTTATAACATGTTATAACAATGATTGGTTTCTATTTTTAGTGAAACCATTAACCTTTACACCTTCGTTTCTAAGATACCGATAAATCGTTGACCTGCTTATATTTTGTGTTTCCTCAATAAAGTTAATTGAGTTTTTTTGTTTATAGAGCGTAACAACTGCAGAGGCTTTCTTCTTGTTATAAGATCCTGCCGGTCTTCCTCCATTCACTCCTCTTGCCCTGGCTGCTTCTATTCCTTTTATCGTTCTCTCCCGGAGAACATTTACTTCCATCGCCTTCAGGATGGCAATAATTTGAAATATTGCTTCTCCCATCGGGCTTGACGTGTCAAAAATTCCCTCGGTCAAGCTTTTAAATGTTATTCCCTTTTCTTTAAAGTCATTTAAAAGTATTATCAGCTCTCTCGTGGTTCTCCCCAGACGGTCCACACTAAAAGCTATTAAAGTGTCTCCCGGCCTTATATGTTCCAGGAGTTTTAAAAGCTCTGGCCGGTTCGGAGATCTCCCGGAAACTTTCTCCTGGAAGATCCTTTCACAACCGGCTTTTTTAAGCGCATCAGTCTGTAAATTCAGATTTTGTTCCTTGGTAGAAACTCTGGCGTATCCAAAAATCATAATAGTTCTAATATATGTACAAACAAAGATAAAAAGAACTTTGATTAATGAAATGCTATTAATCGAACTTTCTATTTCTAAAAAAGGAAATTCAAAATAGTTTGTTTATACGGTCGTTAAATAAAACTTCTCGAAGTTTATTTTCACACTTTACTTTTCTCTTCTGTTGTGTTGTGGAGTTTGGAAATTTATTCAACCAATAATTGGCATTATGAAGTCTATGTTTCCAATAACTTTCTTCCCTTGGGTAATCATATATTATCATTTTATTAAGTATTTATTTCTTATTATATCAAGGATCTCTTCTAAAGTTTGATCCGTGATGTAGAAATAAATACAAAAAAATAAATTTTAAAGCCATACTGATTATTAATCAGTTACAAAAACAAACATCCCTAAGACATCATTTTTAGCATAAAGAGTTCAGAAAAAATTTATTTGTCGGTCAAAGTGAGCAAGAATAACGATTAGAGTGTCTACTCGATAGTCCATAGTTCCTTTCTCGATCTGGCTGATCCTTGCCTGAGAAACCCCAATCTTAAAAGGAAGGTCCATCTGGCTGATTTTTGATCTGTTTTGGCAAAGGGGGGAAAGCAATGGGATAACATCCTCCCTTTCCGATCCTTCAGCCATTTTTACTCCTGTACATAGCCATCAATATAACACTAATAATCAGTATGTTTTATTTAGTATGAGTTTAAATAAATGTTTTGTTTGAAAAAAGTCAGAAAAACTGTGTCACAATTGTTAAAGTCATAACATGTATATTCAGGATGCTCTTCTTCTTTTTTTAGAGTAATAAAGAATCATCATATATTATTTAGAATGTTTATGAATTAAGGAATTTTAAAATAATAAAAACTCTAAAGTCAGGTAACATTTTGTTTATAAAACTTATTAAACACTTGTTTAGGTAAATTTTTATAACAGTATTTAAATCTAAATGATATGAAATCACTTGTTCGGCTTTTATTCCTATGCGGAATCTTGTCAATTATAGCTTGTTGCTGCGAAAAAAACAGTAATAATCTTAAAAGTACTTCAGATGATTTGTTAAGGAAATGGATTCTTCACTCTATTCAGAATACAAAAACTAATCAAATTTCCCAATTTCCTGAAAACGTCTTAGCTAAGGAGTCAGTTACATTTAAAGATAGTACGATCCTAGCTTTTTCTGGCATTTGCAATGGCGGTAAAGCTAGTTATATATTGAAAAGTGATAGCATAAAGATTTATGATATGACTTCTACTCAAATATTATGCGGAAATCAATGGGAAGGATATTTTACAAACAATTTGGATAGCGCATATAAATATAAAACTGATGCTAGTCAACTCACAATTTATTCGAAGGGAACATATAACTTAATCTTTATCGCTTTAAGCTCTAAGTAAATTCATGATAATTTAACAATTAATTAAAACGATTAACTGTGAAAAAATTAAATGCATTTTTAAGTTATTTAGTAACACTTATCTTGTTATTGAATGTTTCCCTCAAAACAAACGGTCAGATGAGTATTGGAGGCACTCCGAGAACTATTTCAGAAAAGAGTCTTTTAAAGATCTCAGAATTACCATTTGTTACAATGCCATCTTTCGATGTCGCGACAATGATAAAAGAAGATAGTATTGATCAAAAGAAATCTAAGCCGTTCCGTTTTGCGAAGGGTTTTGATGTTTCACTTTCCATAAATAATTCTGGTAAATGGGAAATTTTAGATAATGGAGATAAAATTTGGCGATTAGGAATCAAATCTCCTGGGGCATATTCAATTAATGTCATTTTTAGCGAATTTGACATACCAGATGGAGCTGAAGTTTTTATACTTAATTCTAAATTCACACATTTAATCGGAGCTTTTACATCACAAAACAAATCTGAAAGTGGAATTTTGGCAACAACACCAGTTAGATCGGATAAAATAATTGTAGAATACTATGAACCAAAGAATATTAATAAGCAAGCAAAATTAACTATAGGAAGTATAGGACATGCATATAAAGATGTTGTTCAGGCATGTTTTGATAGTCCTCAAGGTGGTAGCTGCAAAGGATATTCGTTATCATGTGAAGTGGATGATACCTGCTCTCAAGGGCATAATTGGCAAAATCAGAAGCATGCGGTTTGCAGAATCTTTTTCAAAGATGCGCAAGGAGACTATGAAATGTGTACAGGAGCCTTAGTAAATAATACTGCCAATAATGGAATTCCTTACTTTTTGACAGCAAATCATTGTGTTTGCAATAACGACATTGCTAATACTGTAGTTGTGCTTTTTAATTATGATAGTCCAACTTGCAATGGGGTAGATGGTCCTTTGAATCAGACACTTTCAGGGTCAACACTTTTATCCAATTCGGCGAATAGTGATTTTGCTCTTCTTCAACTTAGTTCTACGCCTCCATCTACATATAAACCATATTATTTAGGTTGGGATAATAGTGGAAATACGCCTGGCTCTCCAGTCACTGTAATACATCACCCTAAAGGGGATGTAAGGAAAATATCGATTTCGACTAATAGTGTAACTAGGTCACTTGTAAATAATATTAATAATGGATCAACTTGTCAACCTCAAGGTATTAATGTAGATACGTGGTATGAGTCTGCATGGACAACAGGTGCAACAGAGGCTGGGTCTTCTGGAGCACCATTATTTGATCCAAACAAAAGGGTGGTTGGTCAACTTTATGCTGGACCAACTAACCCATATTGCAATGATTATTCCTGGTTTGGTCGATTTTCTGTATCATGGACAGGAGGCGGAACACATGCCACCCAACTAAGTTATTGGTTAGATCCTTGTTCATCGGGCCGTACAACAATTGACGGAGGCTACCCAGTAACACTTACTGGAGCCAATGTTGTTTGTACATCAGGTGCAACTTTTACTCTAAATTACCTTCCATCAGGTTATACAGTTAATTGGTCTAGTCTTTTAAGTTCCAATCTATATGTTGTTAATGCTGTAGGAAATACAGCTACCATTGCAGCACAAAGTGGAGCATATGGTGCAGGTTACGTGCAACCAATAATAAATTCAACGACAGGCTGTTCATATACATTACCAATATTTAATACCTGGGTGGGCCCTCCACAAGTTACAAATCAAAAGGTCGATGGAAGCTATTATTCTCCTGGAAAACAAATTTGTCCAGGGAATCATTGGCTTGATGTAACACCAATTGGACAAGGTGCTGGAAACGCTACTTGGACTGTCCCATCGGGAATTCAATATATTGCTGGTAATAATACTTTGGATTTTACTTTCCCATCAAATTTAAGTAGTATAACTATATCTGCCAGCTCAACTAATTCGTGTGGTACAAGCTCAAAGGCAAATTTTTATTTATCAAAAAAGACTTCCGGATGCCCTAATTCAATTTCTATGACTTTATATCCAAATCCAGCTTCGGATAACGTAACTATATCAATAATTGGAAATCAACCCCCAATAGATCTTGTTGATTCTAGTTTTAGCAATGTGGTTAATACTAATAATACAACTGGCGAGCCAAGCTCTTACATGATTCGGATCTATAACAATCAAAGCGCTCTGGTATCGACACAAATCAGAAGTGGTAAAAACTTTAATATACCATTAACCAATATGATAAATGGAACTTATATCATAGAAGTTAGCGATGGTAAGAATAGTTCGCGACAGCAACTGATTGTAAAACACAACTAAATTCCTTTTATACCCTATCAGGGATCAGATTCCTGATAGGGTTTTTAAATTCTGAATGAAGTCTAAGATGTATATTCAATTTTTATATCTACACATTTTATTATTGTCAATCATCATATAGAATTTAGTAGCACTATGTTCTAAACTATTTCCCGTAAACTACACAAACCAAATAATTATTAATACCAAAGTTTGGGTAAGAGAGGTTTTCAGTATATCCGGCTTTGCCAGGCATGGGCCTCGCTTCTCTTAATAAAAATTTAATGAAGAAATGAAGAAGTCTTTAAGGGTAAAAACATTGATTAAGAATTTTCCCAAATACAAAAGTGGTGTTAATCACTACCATTTCGCCCTCAAAAGTCCAAAACGAAATGATTAGTTATACATTTTTGCTCCCTTGCAAAAATGATTTTCAATCTCCCCGGCTAGGTTGATCCGAGCGCAAAGGAAAGAGTTAGTCTTTTTGAAGCGAAGTGGAGTGCAAGTAAAAAAGGCTAACTCTTTCCGGGCAAAAGGGGAGGGGTTTTCAATTTGTAGTTTTTCTTCCTACAAAGTGAAATCTCCTTTTTAGACAAACATTCTTAATCTTCCGTGTTTGGCTAAAAACCGTGCGAGGGCAAAGTCCGTCTTTATTCCTCATTAAACACAAAAAAATACCCCGAAGGGTATTAATTTTATAGTTGACCTTCATCAGCAAAGCTTCTGTAGAGATCCCTTTCAGGAGTAACGATAATATGATCGAGGAGCTGAATGTCAAGAAGATTACCTGCCTCTTTTATTTTCTGGGTTATCTTTAGATCGCTCTCACTTGGATTTTGATTTCCTGAAGGATGGTTATGAGCGACGATAATTCCTGAAGCGTTACCCTTGATGGCATACTGGTAAATCAGCCGAACATCCGTTACAGTGCCGGATAGCCCTCCTTCAGATATCGTGGTAATTCCAAGGACTTTGTTTGCCCTGTTGAGTAGCAGCATTTTAAAAGTTTCCTTCTGTTCAATTGTGTTTTGATTCCAGGAGTCGAAGAAGATCTTGTGTGCATCCCCGGAACATTTAACTGCAAGGCGATCCGATGGTTTAACTTTAGTCACGTAGGTAAGGGTAACTTCTGCTACATGAAGAAAATCAATTAATTGCTGAGCGTTAGTAATGTTTTTCATAATGCGATAGATTTAAATTAAACAAAGTTTTTACTGCGCAGCTCTCAGCCATAAGTCCTAAATAAGTGCAAAAGGAAACGGAATAAATAGCGTAGCGGCTTTATGCCGTAGTCTTTTGCGTGGGGCGGCCGTTTGCGCTGGGACCAGCTTTTTTAGGACTTATGGCTAACTTTGTAAAAAACTTGTTTATAGAGTGAGCCAGGGGCGAACACCACTTCTGTATTATGATTTTAGCGTGTACCATTGTGCCGCTTAAATCATCGCATTAGCGCTGTGAAGGGTTTAGAACACGAGAAGCTTTTTCAGCTTCGAGGCTTCCGAAGCGAAGTGTAGCCCGGAACATAGCGACCACGGGAATAAACAAACAATGTGATCAGAGAGAATACCATCACCCGGGGAATGCCCCTGGAGCTTTACATAGATAGAAAAGAATTCACGATATGCTTGTTGTTAAGCTTTATAGATTAATTGTAATCTAATTAGAGAGATCCTGCGCTTAAGCCCATAGATAAAGCCTTTTTACCTATATCCAGGACAATTTTTGACGGATTATAGGCGTAATTAATAGCCTTAATACATTCTTTAGCTCCCGGGACCTGTTTAAAAACTGCCGAAAGAGCATCGAGGGGATCTTTCGCATTAGCCAGGTTCACGGCAGTATTTACAACCCGCGAAGCTTTATCATACTCTTTTACTCCGGGTACGTCTCTTGCCAGGCTCATTACAACACTCTTTGCGGTATTTCTCATCTGATTCTTCATCGTGTGATAATGAGAGAACTTATGTTGCTGCGAGCGTTTGTAATCAACAACATGTCTCTCCTGAAGTCTGCTGTTCTTTCTCGGTCTGGCTGATTTTTGATCTGTTTTGGCAAAGGGGGGAAAGGCCATGGGATAATATCCTCCCTTTCCGATCCTTCAGCCATTTTTACTCCGGTACATAGCGATCAATATAACACTAATAATCTGTGTGTTTTATTTAGTATGAGTATAAATAAATGTTTTGTTTGGAAAAAGTCAGAAAAACTGTGTCACATTTATATATATCAAGACATGTATAGTAAAGATTGTTCACGTTTAATCTTCATAAAACTCTGCAAAAATTGAATCTCATTAAAAATGTTCGTCAGAGATTTGGAAATATACTTTCCGCTTTTCTAATTTTTTTTAATTTATAAAGGATTAATAGCCTCCTTAAATTTTTTATGATCAATATTATAGTATTTAGATTATATCTAAAACAAAGAAATGGTGAATTTAGAAGATTGATAAATAAGTAACATTTTGATAGGGAAGCTGATTAAATACTTAATTTGAAAGAATCATTCTTATCTGTCTTTATAAGTCCTAACCCAATCTATAGATATGAGACATTTTATTATGCTCGCCTTTATTTTGCCATTAGTATTAATGTCAGACTCATGTAAGAAAGAACCCATTTCAATATGTGGAATTACTAATCCTCAGGAAAATTTACAATGGTTAAAAAGTGATTTACTAAATATCTTATCAGCAGATATTTATAAATTAAATTTTAATGGAGAGGAGTTTATAATAATTTCTGATAAGGATTTAGTTTATGATGGAGTTGCAATCGTCTACGATTGCAAGGGGCAAAAATTGTGTGAAGATGGAGGCTACAACCCTGGAGGAAATCCATGTAATTTAAGTGATCCCAAAAAATTTTGGGATGCATATAATGGTAAAAGAATTCTACTTTTCAAGCTCAGAGATTAAAAACTATTTTGACTAATTTATAATTCAAATCCAAATGAAAACATTAGTAGTTATAATTTTTTTGTTACAATTTTCATCAATTCTTATTTCTCAAGTTAGTGGGGTTATTAAAACCGTTACTTCGAAAGATGGAAGATCTCTGGCTTTGTTTTTTAATCCAAAAAAACAAAGGCATGCACTTAAAGAGGGACAATCCTTGGTAAAAGAATGTTTCCTTTTAACAAATGAGGATCAGTTAAAAATCAAGTCGAGTACAACTGATAATTTAGGCATTAAGCACGATAGATATGCCCAATATCATAATGGAATTGGAGTAGAATATTCTGATATAATTATTCACTCAAAAAATGATACAATAATATCCATTAATGGAGAAGCATTCCAAATACTAATTGATCAAATTTCTCCAAGCATGGAGCCTACTAAATCCATTGATATCGCTCTTTCAAGAATCAAAGCTAAAAAATATAGTTGGGAAGATAGTGTAAATGAAGAACTTTTAAAGGAAACGTCTCATGATAAAACGGCTTCTTCTTTTCCTAAGCCTGAGTTAGTATTTTGGTATGATAGAGCCAACTCTAAGTTTTATTTAACTTATAAAGTCCATGTTGTATCCATAGAACCTAACTATGACATATTAAATGTTTATGTCGATGCAAATACTGGTATTATTCATGATCTAGATCCCCAATTGTTAAAACAAACCCCTGTCTCTGGGACTGCTTACACCAGATACTCTGGAATTAAAACAATCATGACAAGTTTCAGTGGATTATATAAATTAAGCGATTATACTCGAGGCAATGGTATTGAAACTAAGAATTTAAGTAATACAACTAATTTCTCCACTGCAACAGATTTTTGGGATAATAATGGAATTTGGGATGAGTGGAATAATTTAGCAAAAGATAATGCAGCTTTAGATGCACATTTTGGAGCGGAAATGGCTTATGATTATTTTAAATCTGCACATAATAGGAATAGTTATGATGGTTTAAACGGAATATTAAAAGTATATGTCCATTATGACAATTTAAATAATAATTCTGCTTGGGATCCTGACAATAAACGCATCTATTGCGGAGATGGTGATGGCATTGGTTTCAATCCTTTAACAGATGTGGATGTTATAGGACATGAATTTGGTCATGGAGTGACTCGTTCTTTTACAAGCGTGAATTATTATGGTGAATCTGGAGCAATTAATGAGGGACTAAGCGATATTTGGGGGATATGCGTTAAAAAATTTGCTAATATTCCAAATAGCAATATTTGGATCTCAGGAGAAGGTTCCGAAATAACTCCAAATCATAGAAGGAATGCTGCAGATCCTAGCGCAAGTCATTATAATACATATCCTGATTATACAGATATTCCTTATCCTGATACATATGAAGGAACCGGCTGGTATAATAATGGTGGTGACTATGGTGGAGTACACCTAAATTGTACCGTATTATCTCATTGGTTTTATCTCCTGGCCAATGGAGGAGTTGGCATAAATGATTTTAGTAAGCAATATGTAGTTTCTGGGATAGGAACAGAAAAGGCGGCACAAATTACCTATGGCCTTTATAACTATATTACTTCTGGGTTTGATTATTCGTTAACATCTTATTTTTTAAAAGTTGTTGCTGTTCAATATTATGGGAGTAATTCAAACGAGGCTGTTCAGACATCGAATGCATGGTATGCTGAACACATAGGCCCTGAAGTACCAAATTTAATAATAGGGAATGATTTAATATGTTCATTAGGAACCGATTATACATATTCTTTGCCTCCCGAATTTGCTGGTCAAACCATTGCTTGGAGTCCAACCGGGAATCTTCAAATTTTCTCTGGACAAGGAACAAGCGTTATTACGGTCAGAGCTTCAGGTAACGGAACGGGGACTTTAACAGCAACCTATGATCATGGTAATGGAAATATTGTTTGTACTAAAAATATTGTAATTGGATCATTCTCAAGTATAGTTGTATCAGGGCAAGCAGCTGTATGTCCTAACTCCATTTATACTTACACAGCTCAGGTTCCTGGAGGATATACACCAGCATATTCATTTTCCTGGACTTATCCAAGTAATTGGATGAAAAATGCGCAGAATCAAAATACTGTTACACTGCAAACTCCACAGTACAATATGACATATGGTACTGTAAGAGTATCAATAACCAATTCATGTGGAACTTCAGGTTATTCTGGAATCACGGTTTATCCGGGTGGTGGCTGTCCTCACTATTTCACTATCTATCCAAATCCGGCTTCTGATAATATTA
>Ga0208478_1000222_pt1 | contig 21908 bp, 24 predicted proteins | sample NGESurdeep072012_5_FD_184462 | JGI IMG/M metagenome (GOLD analysis project Ga0208478, IMG submission 184462) | Arctic peat soil microbial communities from Barrow, Alaska - NGEE Surface sample 415-2 deep-072012 (SPAdes) | ecosystem: Environmental > Terrestrial > Soil > Wetlands > Peat ...
TATGGGAAATGGTGTAATTGATGATATTATCGATTTCATATATGTAGCGCCCGACGCATTCAATAACATGCTGACCAACGAGATGGCTGCAGAAATTGATATGATGAACGAAAAGATGCTTCAGGAAAACCGCAGATATGTCCTTCTGGGACCAGGAAGATGGGGAACAAGAGACAGATTCCTCGGTATACCTGTCGTCTGGCCCCAGATATCGAATGCCAAAATCATTGTGGAGGTGGGCCTACCTGATTTCCATGTTGATGCATCACTTGGATCTCATTTTTTCCACAATGTTACCTCAATGAATGTGGGATATTTTTCTATTAACCACGGGTCAACTGATGGTACTGTTATATGGGATAAACTTACTAATCAGAAAGTTATTGAAAAGGGGAAATTCTTCCGTCATATAAGGTTTGAAAAACCGCTTCTGATACGTATGGATGGGAAAAAAGGTATGGCTGTAATATCAATGAATAATTAATAACTGAACCTATGACCATCATTGAGGGAATCCAGGATCTTCAGCAATATGATTTTACAGATACCTCTTTCGACCTTCTAATGCAGAAACGAATACATCGCGTACTAGTAATATGCAGTAATTATGATAACTATATGCTGGAAGAGGACGGCAGGATTGATGAACAGATTTTTAATGAGTACGCCTCTCTTAACTTACGATATCCTCCCACATTCGTACAAACAGACAATGCAGAAGATGCTTTCAGAATGCTGCAGGATGGCAATATTGATCTGGTTATCTCTATGCTGAGTCTCAAGGGTACCGATGTATTTGCACTTGCCAAAAGAATCAAAACAAAGTATGAGAATATACCTATTGTAGTACTCACCTATTTTTCGAGGGAGGTATCCCTTCGACTTGAAGGCGAGGATCTGAGTGCAATAGATTATGTTTTCTGCTGGCTCGGAGATGCATCTTTGATTCTGGCCATCATCAAATTGATAGAGGATAAAATGAATGCTGATTATGATATTGAACATATAGGTGTTCAGGCAATCATTCTGGTCGAAAACTCTATCAGGTATATCTCTTCATACCTTCCGAACATTTACAGGATTGTGCTTTTGCAATCGCTTGATTTTCAACGTGAAGCTCTGAATGAGCATCAGAGAATGCTTAAAATGAGGGGCCGTCCCAAAATTCTTCTTGCGAACAATTTCAACGATGCTCTCGACCTTTACAAAAAGTATAAATATAATGTTCTGGGTGTTATTTCAGATATAAGTTATAAGAGAGATAATGTCACTGATGAAAGCGCTGGCATTGAGTTATGTAAGGTTGTCATGGCCGACGACGACAAAGTACCATTCCTGATTCAATCATCAAGTACAACGCATAAAAAGATAGCAGAAGAACTCGGAGCAGGATTTATAAACAAGTATTCCAAATCTTTGTCCCTGGAGTTAAGGAATTTTATTATTCAGAATCTTGCTTTCGGACCATTTGTATTCAGAAATCCAGTCACACTGGAACCAATTGCAATTGCCACTGATCTGCAGAGCCTTCAGCAGAAATTGCTTACAATTCCCGATAATACTCTCGAGTACCATGCCACTCGTAACCATTTTTCAAAATGGCTGAATGCAAGAGCGCTATTCCCGGTTGCCCAGATGTTCAAATATATCCGGAAAGAGGATTTTGACACAATGGATGAGATGCGGCGTTTCCTGTATATTGCAATCTCAAGCTTCAGATTGGGTAAAGGCAGGGGAGTAATCGCGAAATTTGATAAGACCAGCTTTGATGAATACCAGATCTTTTCACGTATTGGTGAAGGTTCTATCGGTGGAAAAGCCAGGGGTCTGGCATTTATAAACAGCATAATTAAAGATAATAAACTGTTTAATAAATTTCCTGATGTACTTATCACTATTCCGCGAACAGTAGTTTTAAGTACTGATATCTTCGATGAGTTCATGGATCAGAATAATCTATATTCAATTGCATTGTCAGACCTTACTGATGATGAGATCCTTAACAGGTTCATTAATGCTGAACTACCCGGACATGTGTACCAGGATTTCTATGCATTCCTTTCAGTATCCAGTAACTATCCTATTGCAGTCCGGTCTTCAAGTAAACTCGAAGATTCGCACTACCAGCCATTTGCCGGTATCTATTCAACTTATATGATCCCCAGGCTCTCTGATAATAAACAGATGGTTAAAATGTTATCTGATGCCATCAAAGAGGTTTACGCCTCAGTTTTTTACAAGGCCAGCAAGGCATACATGACTGCTACGGCGAATGTAATTGATGAAGAGAAGATGGGAATCATCCTTCAGGAGGTCTGTGGTAACAGTCATGGTGAGATATATTATCCTACATTATCCGGGGTTGCAAGATCAATAAATTACTATCCTATTGGTTCTGAAAAGGCTGAAGATGGGATTGTGAACATTGCATTTGGTCTTGGAAAACTGATTGTTGAGGGTGGATTATCTCTCAGGTTTTCTCCGAAATATCCCAAAAAAATACTTCAGCTCTCATCGCCTGAAGCAGCGTTAAGAGATTCTCAAAAGGAGTTTTGTGCTCTTGACCTGAATATAAATAGCTTTGTCCCATCAACAGACGATGGAGTAAACATACTCAGGATTGATATTAAGGATCTTGAGAATGAAGCAGCTCTGAAGTATATAGCTTCTACTTATGACAGAAATAATAATGTCCTTCGCGATGGGATCAGTCACCCTGGGAAACGGGTAATAACTTTTTCAAATATACTTCAGCATAAAACTTTCCCTCTTGCCGAAATTTTAAGTACCCTTCTTGAAATTGGTCAGCAGGAGATGAATAACCCTATTGAAATTGAATTTGCTGCCAATCTCGAAACACCGGCAGGTACACCGAAAATTTTCAACTTTTTGCAGATAAGGCCAATCGTTCATACTGAAGAGGCACATAACATCAACCTTGATCATATAAAAGCAGAAGAAACCATAATCTATTCTGAATCAGCTCTCGGGAATGGACTTTTTAAAGGTATCTGCGATCTGGTGTATGTAAAACCGGAATCTTTCAATGCGGCAAATAACAAAAATGTTGCACTTGAAATTGAAAAGATAAACGCATTATTTGTAAAACAGGGGAAAGGATATGTGCTTATTGGTCCGGGAAGATGGGGTTCAACCGACCCCTGGCTCGGTATCCCTGTTAAGTGGCCGCAAATTTCGGCTGCCAGGATTATTATTGAATCTGGTCTAAAGAATTACAGGATAGATCCAAGTCAGGGAACACATTTCTTTCAAAATCTTACTTCATTCAGAGTTGGATATTTTACTATTAATCCCTATATCAATGAAGGATATTATGATGTTGATTTTCTGAATAAACTTAATGTAATTTATGAAGATGGCTTTATAAGGCATGTAAGATTTGATAATCCTCTCGAAATAATGATAGACGGAAAAAAACATCGTGGTGTCATCTTAAAACCATGATCCAATACTTATTGTAACTTAGCGCCATGTGGCTTCATGGCAAAATCCTCTGTGAACCTCTGTGCAACTCAGTGTACGTTCTTAATTTTTGTTACACAGAGAGACACAGAGAAGACACAGAATGCCATTGAGTTAATAAGAATTACTTATAAATGACAAAATGGAAACAGCAAAAACAAAATACCTGGGTGATCTGAGAACTGAAATAATCCATGTCAGATCAGGAAGTGTTATAACAACTGATGCCCCGGTTGATAATAAAGGGAAAGGGGAAAACTTCTCTCCAACTGATATGGTCGCCTCTGCTCTTGGAAGTTGTATTTTCACCATAATGGGAATTGCGGCAAGAGAACATTCATTTTCTATTGATGGCAGTTCCTGCACTATTACAAAAATAATGACTGAAAACCCCCGGAAAATTGGGGAGATCAGAATCGAATTTGATTTTACAGCGAATGAATATTCTGATAAGCAGAAAAAAATCCTGGATTATTGCGTAAAAACCTGTCCGGTTGCTTTATCACTAAATGATTCGATATTTCAGAATGTAACTCTGAGATTCAAATAACGGCACAAGGACGTAACGGCATATTTCAGAATGTTGCACTCTCTGTTACAGCATCTAAGTTTACCTTTTTAATCAGCCCCGAAAGAACACACCCGGGACCAACCTCAATAAATGATGTTGCTCCACCCGAGATCATATTAAGTACACTTTGTGTCCATCGGACAGGGGAGGTAAGTTGAGAAACCAGGTTAGATTTTATAACTTCAGGATCAATAGAGGGCTTAGCACTAACATTCTGATAGACTGGACATATCGGTTTGTTGAAGGTGGTATTTCTTATTGCTTCTTCAAGCTCCATTCGGGCTGGTTCCATTAGTGGTGAATGGAAAGCACCCCCGACAGCCAGTTTTATGGCTCTTTTTGCACCTTTTTCTTTAAGCATCTCGATTGCCTTATCAATGCCATCATTTGAACCGGATATTACTATCTGTCCTGGACTGTTATAATTTGCAGGAACTACAATTTCCTTTACAGAAGCACAAACCTCTTCAACAATCTTATCATCCAAACCGAGAATTGCGGCCATGGTTGAGGGAGTCTTTTCGCATGCTTTCTGCATAGCGATTGCCCTTTTTGATATGAGTATAAGCCCGTCGTTGAAAGTGAGAGTTTTATTTGCAACAAGTGCAGAGAACTCACCGAGTGAATGGCCGGCCACCATATCGGGTCTGAAGGAATTGGCAAGAACGGCAGCCAGAATTGTAGAATGCAGAAAAATAGCAGGTTGTGTTACCCGGGTCTGTTTCAGATCTTCATCTGAACCGGTAAACATAATGTTGGTTATCCGGAATCCAAGAATTGAATTGGCATTCTCAAACAAATCTTTGGCAAGGACCGATTTCTCATAAAGATCTTTACCCATTCCCGGAAACTGAGCTCCCTGTCCGGGAAAAACATACGCTTTCATAATATTGTTCAATGAAGTTTAGTGCCTATGAGATGAATGAACTCCTCACGTGTATTCAGTTTTTCAAGAAAAATTCCCGTGAAAGCTGAAGTAGTTGTAACGGAGTTTTGTTTCTGCACACCCCTTATCTGCATGCACATATGCTGTGCCTCAATAACAACTGCCACTCCAAGAGGATTAAGGCAATCCTGAAGGCAGTCCCTTATTTGCATTGTAAGTCTTTCCTGAACCTGTAACCTCCTGCTGAAAGCCTCTACCACTCTGGCTATTTTACTCAAACCGGTAATATAGCCGTTTGGAATATAGGCAACATGAGCTTTCCCGTAAAATGGCAACATATGATGCTCACACATGGAATAGAGATCGATATCTTTTACAATAACCATCTGTTTATAATCCTCTTTAAACTTAGCGGAGTTTATTATCTCACAGGGATTATGGTTATACCCCATAGTCAGATAGTTAAGAGCTTTTGCGACTCTTACGGGTGTCTTTTCAAGCCCTTCTCTTTCAGGATCTTCACCTATCAGTTTAAGTATCTTGCGGTACATAGATGCTATTTCTTTTATGGTTTCGTCATTCCAGGTTTCAATTTTATTGTAACCATCTGTAACAAGTCCTGTTCCATCATTTACCTTTTCTATTTTCTTAGCCATAATATTCTATTGAGTTATTTTCAGTTTCTTCAATTTTAACACAGTGGAGACTTGCCCCTTCCTTCTCAATAACTGGATAAAGTTCATTCCAAATGGCAACAGCCAGGTTTTCAGTTGTTGCTATTTTCCCTTTCATAAAGTCAACTTCAAGATTAATATTTTTATGGTCAATCTTATAAATAATGTTGTCAAGAATTATCTGTTTCAGGATGTTCATATTCATAACAAATCCATGTTCCTCTGAAGGCTCCCCCTTGACAGTCACCCATAAAATATAGTTATGCCCATGCCAGTTTGGATTAGAGCATTTCCCGAATACTTTCAGATTAACCTCATCGGACCACTCCTTCCTGAACATTCTGTGGGCAGCGCAGAATCTTTCCCGGCGTGTCAGGTATATCATAGTTTGGTTTATTTTTTATACAATATTAACCAATAATTTTGATCTTTATAATTCATAAAAGCCATATATTCCATCAATTTCCAATGAAGCAAGTTATTCCTATATATACTAAAGCTAATCCAACATACATCGGTTTTCTTGAGATTCTATAAATGCCAGTATTCTGAAGTGACGATTCAGGTTTGATAAGCATTACAGTGTCTTTACTCTTAAAAAACATCATCAAAATGCTGGCTAAGAAGAATGATGCAATGATTAAAAACATTATTCCCAAAACTTTTATTGTCAGCAATTGAAATAATGAGTCAGCGATAGGAATCTTTTTTTGAATAAATACAGAAGCAATAAAAATTTAGACATAAAATATTGGTGGCGGAATATAAACTCCTGGTCTTTTCGATTTATTGATTTGATTGTTCATTTCATTTTCCTTTTTTGTCTATTTCATAGAGTTCAAATATTAATTCTTATTTTGCCCCCGCCAATTTTCCTATTTACCCCAAATTTCTTTCATTACTATGTTAAGGTCTAATAATGCTTTATGGCAAACACCATTAAAGGATGAACCATGCATGGTTGCAAGTGTTTTTGGATTAAGTTCTGCTAAGGAATTAAGCAATTTAGGTGTAGTTTGTGTGTAGGGTGTATATTGCATTAAAGGTCCCTTTTCATATGTAAGAATGGCGTTTTTGTATGCACCTAAAATGTCTTTATCAGTTAAATTAACCACATCTCCGTTTTGGTGAAATAAATCGGAACATAATAATGTTCTATTCTTTTCCTCAAACATAACTCCTGCATCCCATCCATGAGGCAAATGCGGAGTTCGAATAAAACGGTAAGTATATTGACCCGTCTTCAAGATAGCATTGTCTTTCATAGCAAGAACTGGTCTTATAGCAAAGTCTGTCATATTGAGGAGAGCACCTGCCTCACTGCAAACTGCTTTGGCATTAGGTGCTACTTGCAGCCAATCATTAAGTGCCCCACATTCGTCTACTTCAAAATGACTAAAGCCAATCCACCTGATTTGTGACGGTATAATAATTTTGCTAACGGCTTCTAATAATGCAGGGAACATTTGCTTCATTCCCGTATGAAAAAGCATAGGCTCATCATCTTTAATTAGAAAATGATTGAACTGCAAGTTAATTTCCGGTACAAAGACCGAAATTCTGTAAACGTCTGGCGCAATTTCTGAAGTATTAATCATGCTATTTAATTTTAGAATTGTTAGAAATTAATAATTTATTAATTCGTGATTAATAATATAATAGTACCGCAATCCAAAACCACTTTTAATGTTTATATTTCAAAATGGCTTCCCAAATATCCCAACCAAATTAAATCAAACACTTATCAATAGAGAGGGTTACAAATTATGTGGTACATATTGAACCTATTTATTCTTTAATGCAACTAAATTGGGCAACCCGAATACCTAAGTTCTGATATTAATTCTTTTTAATACTTGCCCAGGTAACAAGGGATAAAGCTATCAATTCAGCAATAGTTCTCATTATATGAAAGGACCACCATTTGTTTCGAAGCTCAGACAAGTTACCTGGAAGAGAACCTGTCGTCCATGTCAATATAATTTTATTAATCGGTTGATTTCCAAATCGTGATATAAAAATACATGAAATAAAAAAGACAGCAGCAATGAGCAAAGTAATGAAAACCGGCTTATTATCTTTTTGAAGAAAAGCAGATAATATTGTTATTACTGTGGCACTAAAAACAAGCGTAATCATTAATACATTGAGTGCTCTAAGCATATTTTGTTGTTGCTCAATATAGGTTGAGGGTGATAACTTTATAGGATTGAAACCTATCCATATTCCAAAACTTACTCCTGCAAGTAATGCAGCTAAAATAATATTTAGAAACCGAATGATTAATTTTGTCATGATTTTGTTGTCTGAACCGTTGCGTAATATACATTTCGGGTATCAACATAACCTTGCTTTTGCGGTTCTATTATGCCGCCTCTTAAAGTTGACTTGAATTCCTGAATAGAAGTTTCATTGAGCATATTTTTTTTGGTTATAATTATTATGAATATCTTGATATTTAAAACAATCTTCAGCTGATATTGTTCATTTGCCTTTACCCTAAAATGTATTGAAAATCAATTACTCACTTCAAGGAAGGGGTAATTCAAAATATTCCACACTCGCTTTTACAAACTATAATACTCTCCGAATCTCGGACTACGGGTTACATTTAAATTTAATACCTTTAAACCAGTGATTATGCAAGGAGAAATTAAGTCCTTTTGTGAATCTTGGAACTTTTCAAAGAATGTTGATTCTCAGAGATAAATGAAGTGTTAACAATAATCTAATATCAAATGGAACAACAACTTCACTCTATGCTACCCTGGCTCATCCCGATAATTGTTATTCTGGCAATATGGGATGCTGTTTGGAAATTAATTGCGATGTGGAAAGCAGGACGAAACAATCATCTTGCCTGGTTTATATGCATCGCCATCTTTAACACAATAGGAATTTTGCCAATTATTTATATTTTCATACAAAGAAAAAATAGTAAAATGCATCTATCTATGACCAATTGAACGTATTAAGATTTTAATAGTATTTGATTAAAGACAAATAAATGGAATCCATCTTTAACCTAATAAAAACATTTTACTGCTTCTTACTTTTACATTAAGTATGAAAAATATGAATTCAAATATTACTTCAATAATCCAATTTGGGTCTAATAGCTTAGTTAAAGCTGGCAATTCAATTAAAGTAACTAATAAAATACTCGAAGAATATAAATCAAGACTATCCAAAAAAAAATATTTACTCCTTTTGCAATCTGAATCGCCATATATATTATCATGTCAATTAAAATATTATATGTCACAGCTACCAGCGCCGAAGCTGATGCACTGAAAAAAATCCGTGGCATGATGCCTGTTCAGGATAGGTACCTTTTTGGCAACTATGAGATAAGTCTCCTGATTGCCGGAATAGGATCTGTTTCAACAGCATGGGCTTTGAAACAATGGATTACGCTTAATGGTAAACCTGATATTGCTATTAATGCCGGGATTGCAGGAAGCTATAATGATAACCTGATTACAGGAGATGTTGTTATGCCTGTTTCCGACTGTTTTGCAGATTCCGGAATCGAAGATGGCGATAATTTTTTTACACTTTCCGAAGCCGGCCTTATCAGTGCAGATGAGTTCCCTTACAAGAATGGTCTTCTATATGCAGATATTGTGTATTGCGAGAAGATGAAAGGCTTATTAAAACCTGTCAGGGCAATAACTGTAAATACTTCTACCGGCTCTGAAACTTCCAGACGAAAGTTATTGAAAAAATTTAATCCTGATATTGAGACGATGGAAGGTGCAACTTTTTTCTATATTTGCTGCAGGGAAAATATTCCTTTTCTGGCTCTGAGGGCAATTTCAAACAGAGTTGAACAACGCAACAAAACTAATTGGAACATTGCCCTTGCTCTTAATAATCTGTCAGAAAAGTTTATTGATGTACTTTTAACACTGTAGTGAATATATGAGATTAACATTGGGTTTTTCACCGTGTCCTAACGATACTTTTATTTTTGACGCAATGGTACATGGCAGAATTGATACAGAAGGGTTGGAGTTTGATTATTTTCTTACGGATGTTGAAGAGTTGAATAGAAAAGCTCTTAGTTCAGATGTTGATATTACAAAAATCAGCTACCATGCTTATGCTTATGCCGCACAGAACTACCTGATTCTGGATGCCGGAAGCGCGCTCGGTCACCGAAATGGACCATTACTGATAAGCAAGCATCGCATTGGTATCTCAGAACTTCCTGGTTTGAAGATTGCAATACCGGGTAATTATACAACTGCTAACCTCCTTTTCAGTATAGCCTGGCCTGATCTGGTTAATAAGATTGAATATCTTTTTTCAGAAATTGAAGATGCCCTTTTAAAAGATGAAGTTGATGCCGGACTTATAATACATGAAACAAGATTTACATATTATAGAAGAGGACTTCATAAATTAGCAGATATGGGGGAGTATTGGGAGACACTTACAGGGCTGCCAATACCTCTTGGTGCAATTGTTATAAAGAGAAATATCCCTGATGATATTGCTCAGAAAGTCAATCGTGTAGTGCGAAAAAGTCTTGAATATGCATACAAAGATTCATTTGCCTCTTATGATTTTGTCTCAGGTAATGCCAGGGAGATGGACAGCACTGTAATGAATAGCCATATAAAGCTATTCGTAAATGAATATACACTCAACCTCGGTAACAAAGGAAGAGAGGCAATTGTTGAACTCTTCAGGATAGCCGGAGATAAAGGAGTCATACCTCAATTACCGGACAGGATTTTTCTTACAACACTCTGATCAAACTGTGGTTTAAAAATGCTAAATTTGAACATAGATAACTGTTCATTGTTTTAGTTTTGAAACTATTAATTCAAAATATCTAAATTATGGCATTTGAACTACCAAAACTTCCGTACAAGCTAAATGCACTTGTCCCGTACATAAGTGAAGAGACGCTTGATTTCCACTATGGTAAACATCATCAGGCATACATCAATAACCTGAACGGATTACTGCCTGGTACCGAGTTTGAGAAAGCCGATCTGGAAACAATTATTAAGAAAGCTGATGGTGGCATTTTTAATAATGCTGCCCAGGTATGGAATCATACATTCTATTTCGAATCTTTTGCACCTAATGGCTTGAAGATACCTAAGGGTGATCTTGCTGAGGCAATAAATAATTCATTTGGTTCATTCGATTCATTTAAAGAGCAATTTAATAAAGCTGCAGCCACACTTTTTGGGGCCGGCTGGGCCTGGCTGGCAAAAAATGAAGACGGGACACTTCAGATTGTCCAGGAATCTAACGCAGGCAATCCTATCCGCAGAGGACTTAAGCCTCTGATAACTTGCGATGTATGGGAACATTCATATTATATTGATTACAGGAATAAACGCCCTGAATACATAAAATCATTTTGGGAGATTCTTGACTGGGAGAAGGTTTCAAATCGGTTTTGATGGTATTAATATTATACTTTTAACCATTGAGTCCATGAGAGAGTCTCTTCTGCGAATATGCCTCCAGATTAACAAAAATAAAGATTATGAACTTAAAGGAACTAATATCTAAAACCAGGTCTTATCGTCGTTTCGATGAATCATACAAAATTGATGCCCAAACAATTGAATCGTTTATTGACCTTGCACGACTGTCCTCATCAGGGGCCAACAAACAACCCCTGAAATATTTGTATTACAACACTACAAAAGATTGTGAAAGGATATTTCCATTCTTAGCCTGGGCCGGGTACTTAACGGATTGGCAGGGACCGGAAAAAAGGGAAAGACCTAGTGCTTATATTATAATTCTCGGCGATAAATCAATATCAGAGATATTTGGTATTGATCACGGAATCGCAGCACACAGTATTTTACTTGGTGCCACTGATGCCGGTCTTGGAGGGTGCATTATTGCATCAATTAAACGGGAAGAACTAAGCGATGAGCTTTCAGTCCCTGATAATTTTGAGACACTTTTAGTTATTGCTCTGGGGAAACCTGTTGAAAATGTAATTATTGAAGATATCATAGATGGCGACGTTAAATATTGGAGAGATAAAAACAAAAATCACCATGTTCCTAAAAGAAGCTTAAAAGAGCTGATAATCAAGTTATAAAAGGATTAATTTTGATGAAGCGCATTTTCCTCTTTTTTATTTTATCTATCTATATAATCCAATCCTGTTTCTGCCAGGAACAAGAAAATTCAGGAGTAAAAATTCTTTTTCGCGGTAAAGTGATGGATGCAAATACACTTTTCCCACTCTCCAATTCACAGATTATAATCAACCATGCCTTCTCCTCAGTCAGCAATACTGATGGAACTTTTGCTTTATTTGTAAACAGGAATGATTCTATCCTCTTCAAATATCTGGGATATAAGTCTGCTCTGTTGTTTGTAAGCGATACCCTTGTCGGGAAGGAGTTTGTTGCAGGGATATATATGAATAGTGATACTTTGTTAATCGGGGAGGTTATAATTGTTCCGAAGTTCACCAACCTTAAATCTGAAATTCTAAATTCCCCAAGCAAGGTCCCTTCAATAATGGATAATGCCAGGTACAATGTAGCTATATCTGCTTACCTGGGACGAACCACTCAGGGAAAACTTGGAGATGCGGATGCGAATTATAGTTTTTTACGCCAGAGACAGAAAGTTGATGCCTACGAGAAAGGCGGCATTCCTTCTGACATGATTGCTGGCATAAGTCCATTATTATTACTGCCTGCAGCTTATATTCTTTTTCATGGGTTACCCGAAAAACCTGCTCCTTTTAAACAGGAGCTGACCGATCAGGAGCTTAATCAGATTCAGAAGAAATATCTGGAATCGCTGAAGCAGCAAAAGTAAGGCATAGGGTTGTCTTTATGACCTGCGGGCTATCTTAACGCTTAGCTGTCAGTTGCTTCGCTCCGTCTTAATGCTTCACTGTCTGTAACAAATTATTGATTGACAAGGCCGCAGGCCAAGACCTAAAGACAAGCGACCGAAGGGAGCAAGACTTAAAGACTACCTTATACTATCCTTTATAGAATATGGCTTTAATGATATGGCTTGCCATTTTGGGATTTTCCTTAAGGCGACGTGTTGAATATCCAAACCATTGTTTTCCGAATGGCACATAGACTCTCATCTTATGCCCTTCATTTACAATGCTTTCACGAAGCTTTGGTGTTACACCGTATAACATTTGAAACTCATACATATCCTTCGGAACTTTATATTTCCTGATAAGATTGTATGCTCCTTCAACAAGAGGTTTGTCATGTGTGGCAATACCTGCATAGATCTTATTCCTGAACATGAATTCAAGATCCTCAAGGTAATGCCAGTTAATCTCCTCATATTTTTTGAATGCGATTGATTCAGGTTCAACATATATTCCTTTGCAGAGCCTGTAATTTACAGGAATTGTAAAACTGTTAAGGTCCATCATCTGTTCCAGATCTTTCAATGTTCTTCTTAAGTATGCCTGTACAACGAGTCCTGCATTTGCAGGAAATTCAGATTTTAGTTTTCGGAACAAGATAATCTCATCATCAGTGCATGGAGAGTCCTCCATATCAATTCTTATGAACCCATTGTAGGTGGCAGCTTTTGCAACTATCTCCCGAATATGTTGATAACAGATTTCCTTATCGAGCAGCAAACCGAAGCTGGTAGGCTTAAGCGAGAAATTCCCATCAATGTGGTTTTTGTAGGAAATATCAATAAGATCAAGATACTCTTTTTTATTTGACTCTGCTTCGCCAAGTGTTTTTATGAATTCCCCAAGAACATCAAGTGTTACTTTTATATTTTTGCTATTCAGATCTTTAGATACACGCATCGCGTCGTCAATAGTTTCACCGGAAATATATGATCTTGAAAATATCCAGATAAACTTCTTCGGAAAATAGGGCAATATTGCAGCAATAAATTTGTTAAACATAATTTGAATTTATATCTTAAATAAATTAACTTTCTTTTTATCTGTTTTAAAATGCTAATAAAATAGATCTCAAATTATTTTTTAATGACCTTTGTCATTCAGAAAACATGAAAAAGGCATGAATTCATTTATTTTGAAGAAACTTTTCCGTATTATGCAACCTTTTATTTTTTTGAAAAGTCTTAGAAATGTCCTCAATTTATGATGAGCGACCGGCAAATAATAGAGTTGTGTGCTAAGCATGACAGAAAAGCGCAACAGGTACTGTACGATAAGTATTCGCGTCTCCTGCTTGGTGTATGTATAAGGTATGCAACAGATAAAGCCGAGGCTGAGGATATTTTACAGGATAGTTTTTTAAAGATATTTTATAGCATAAAGGATTTTACAGGATCAGGTTCTTTCATAGGTTGGTTAAGAAAGGTAGCAGTAAACACCGCAATAACTCATTATCATAAAAACCTTAAGTACAGGTATCATATTGAGATTGAGGAGTATGTGTCTGTCGAAACAGGGGTAACAAGTTTTGAGGAGGATTTTTTCACCTCTGATGAGTTGTATAAGGTACTGAATGAATTACCGACCGGTTACAGAATGGTTTTCAACTTGTATGCTGTGGAAGGGTATAAACATAAAGAAATAGCTGAGATGCTGGGTATAGATATAAATACGTCTAAATCGCAGTATAGCAGGGCAAAAGCTGTAATAAGAGATAAACTTGAAAAGCTTGGAAAATTGAAAAGCAGTTATTTGGAGAATGGATGAATTATTAGGTTAGCAGATCAAAAGTGAATTGAAAACGAAAGGACAAAATATTAGTTTAAGGGAGTTATTCAGGAAGAAACTGGAATATTCTGAGGTTATGCCGGATGCAACAGTCAAATCATTGCTTATGCACCGTGTAGCCAGAAAGGAATTCATGCGTTTTAATCCTGCCAGATTGAACATATACTACATTAGCGGAATTCTGATAACAGGAATTGCTGCCTCTGTGATTCTCTTTTCCGGGTCACAAAAAGCTGTTCGTTTAAATCCTTTAAGCAATCCCGATAAATTAAACAAAACCGATACAAGCAGTTATATTGAAGTCCCGGTTGTGCAACCTCTTAGAGTAAAACCTGGTATTTCAAAATCAATTCACAATGAATCAATAAAGGACCCCAAAGTTCTCCGACTTCCTGATAAGACAAAGACAGAGACTTTGAAAACGGTTGAATCGCATCAAAACAGTGCTCCTCTCCCGACCGGTATCAGTAACTCGTTTTCTAAAACCGCTTTATTTGCTGAAGCAACACCAGACAAGAAAAAGCTCCAGAGTGGATTTAAACCCGAAGAATTCTTAATTGATCCGAATGATTATGTTGGCTGTGCTCCACTGAAAGTACGTTTTTATAACAAATCAACTTCTTATGATTCTTGCAGGTGGACCTTTGGTGATGGGGGTTATTCAAACCAAAAGGATCCTGAATGGATCTTTGATGTTGAAGGGGAATATAAAGTTGTTCTGGAGGTTTTTAGCGTTGACGGTAGAAGTGTATCATCAACTGCTTCAGTTACAGTACATCCAAGGCCACAGGCGCATTTTGAAATTGCGCCCGAAAAGGATGTTCTTCCTAATGATGAGATCCGCTTTTTGAATTATTCCACAAATGCTGTTCAATTCAAATGGGATTTTGGAGATGGATCTGCCTCTGAATTATTTGAGCCCAGCCACCTTTATACAAAATTCGGTATTTTCAATGTCAGGCTCGTGGCATTCTCAGATTGGGGCTGTTCAGATTCAGCGACTGTTTTTAATGCACTTTCCGGGTCACAATATTTTATTAATTTCCCGAATGCTTTTATACCAAATATACAAGGCCCGTCAGGTGGTTATTATTCATCGAAGAGTGATGAAGCAGCACAGGTATTTCATCCCTCTTATTATGGTGTGTCTGATTATCAGCTGAAAATATTCAGCAAACTTGGGATCCAGATTTTTGAAAGCAATGATATTAATTTAGGTTGGGATGGATATAATAATGGACAATTATGCGAATCAGGCGTTTACATCTGGAAAGTCCGATGTAAATTCAGAAACGGGGAGCCTTTCATAAAAATGGGCGATGTAACTCTTCTTAAAAACTGACATTTCCCGTATGATATGGGGTCTAAACTTCATTCGCTTCATCATCCCAAAAAATTAGATATTTGTCTTTTTTTTTTTACTTTTATGAAAATATTTGAGTGAAGACGAATCTTTTAGATATAAAATTCGTTAAATCTTACTAGATTTTAAATTCATTTGACTATTTTCGTCAATATAAACCTAACGGGGTCGATCTTGATGAAGAGGATTATATATTTAGTTGTACTTTCATTCATCATCTTAACAGATAGTTTCGGTCAGGATCCTACATTCTCTCAGTTCTATGCCAATCCATTGTATCTTTCGCCATCTTTTACAGGTGCAACTAATGAATACAGATTGGCTGTCAACTACAGAGATCAATGGCCCGCTGTTCCCGGAGTGTTTAATACCTACAGCATTTCGTTCGATAAAGCCCTGACAAACTTCAATTCAGGTATCGGTGTATTAGCAACGTATGATGTTGCAGGATCTGGAAATCTGAGTACAACCAATATTGGACTGCTCTATTCATATGATTTTAATATAAATAAGGAGTGGCATATAAGACCCGGAGTTAATTTTAAATTCTACTACCTCGGGCTTGATATTGGCAAACTAGTCTTTAACAGTCAGATAACAGGAAGCGGAACTACACCAGCCGTAACACCTCCTCCTTTCGATAATGTAGCTGATGTGGATTTTGCAACTTCAGCTCTGGCGTATAATTCAAGGACCTGGGCCGGTTTTACTCTCGATCATCTGCTTACTCCTAAAACATCATTTTATGGTAATGATGCAACCGTTCCGGTTAAATTTAATTTTTATGGAGGTACTCAGATTTTGAAACAGACACGCTTACGTCAAAAAAGCCTGGATATTCTTTCGGTAGCTATTAACTTTCAGAAACAGGGCAAATTTTACCAGTCTGATCTTGGCCTGTATTATTATAAAGATCCGCTTATATTCGGAATATGGTACAGGGGGATCCCGCTAGTCACTTCTCAGGCAGGAGATGCAATAATAGGTCTGATTGGAATAAAAACTAAACAACTTCATATTGGCTACAGTTACGACTTTACGATTTCCAACCTGATAGGTTCAACAGGTGGTGCCCATGAGATCTCGCTTGTTTATGAATTCAATAACCTGTCACTGGGCCAACTTAAAAAACGAATGAGGGCAATACCTTGTCCTGAATTCTAATTAAAGGCTCAATGGTATAAAGTCGCAAATGAATAACGGCAAATCCAACTTTAGTCAAATTTTGTTAACTTTAATACCGTTGATCCGTTGATCCGTTGATCTATTGAGCCATTGCGCCTTATCAAATAAACCAAGTTAAAAATATGAGTGTGAGTAAGTCTAATTTATTAATTTGTTTATATTTGCGCCTGACTAATGTTTAACATAAATCAATTTGAGATGAAGAAACTATCTGTAGTTCTGTATGTTGTTCTGTTTCTGGCTGTGGCCGGCCTCTATTTTTTGCATTTTTCAGGGAATAAAAAAACAAAAAAAAGTGAAGCAACAGGGAATACTGTCGGATCACCGGCTCAAGGGATTGCTTACATAAATATCGATTCAGTTATTTTTAAATTTGATATGTTTTTAGATAGAAGAAACGATTTGATGGCTAAGCAAAAAAATGCCGAAGCTGAACTTAATTCAAAAGCGAGTCAATATGAGAAAGGCGCAAAGGATTATCAGGATAAAGTAAACAAGGGACTTGTTACCAGAGCTACTGCAGCACAGATTGAGCAATCGCTAGTTCAGCAGCAACAGGAACTTGTATCTTTGAGAGATAAACTCCAGTCAAACCTTGTGGAAGAAGAGCAGGTGATGAATCGTCAGATACTCGAATATATCACAAAGTTCCTTGAGGAAAACAGATCAGATTACAACTATCAGTATATTTTCGGAAAGAGTTTTGGCAGTGTCGTTTTATATGGTGATAATTCATTAGATATTACACCAAGAGTCCTTGATGCGATTAACAAAAAATATAAGGGGGAGAAAAAATAACATCCAATGGGTTTTGCCTCAACCTACATTGTTGAAAGTGCTCTGTTCCCTCAAAAAATTAAAGAGGCACCTGATCATGAGACCGGTATAATTGTCGTTGTACCTGCTTATAATGAACCAGGGATAAACAAATTGCTTGATTCTCTTGCGAAATGCAGAGAGCCGGAATGCAAAGTAGAAGTTATTTTCGTTATAAATGCTCCTGATGATGCAACCAGCGAGAGTTTAGAGAATAATAAAGCAACCTTTAACAATATTGAATGCTGGAAGAAAGAAAACAATAACTGTTTCTTCCGGCTTTTTGTTTTTATGATAGAACATCCATTTGTTAGCGGATGGGGAGTAGGACTTGCACGAAAGACAGGAATGGATGAAGCAATTCGTCGTTTCAACATCATTGACAAACCCGACGGAGTTATTCTTAATCTCGATGCAGATTGTACTGTTGACCAAAATTACTTTCTTGCCGTATCTAATGAATTGTTCAAAAAAAGTGACCGCTCCGCATGCTCGATCTATTTTGAACATCCTCTCTCAGGGACCGATTACCCGGTAACTTTCTTTAGCTATATAGCTTTATATGAATTGCACCTCCGTTACTATTTTCAGGGACTGGCATATTCAGGATTTCCATATGTTTTTCATACGGTAGGTTCTGCTATTGCTGTAAAAGCACTGCCTTATATAAAAGCCGGAGGTATGAACAGGAGGCAGGCAGGTGAAGACTTTTATTTTGTTCAGAAACTGGTTCCGGCAGGAGGTTATTTCAATTTAAACTTAACTGCAGTCTACCCTTCTCCCAGGGTTTCTGGCAGAGTACCGTTCGGGACAGGTGCTTCAATAGGAAAGCTTAGCTCCGATGAAAGTGCAACGCTTTTAACTTATAATATGCTGGCGTTTAAGGAACTCCGGATATTCTTCGCACTGACTGATGTTTTTTTTAAATCCGGCCCTGAAGAATTACATGAGCTTTTCGGCATGATTCCTCAGGGTCTTGGATTGTTCTTAGATGAAAAGGAGTGGATTGGAAAAATGATGGAAGTAAAGAATAATACATCGGGGATACTATCATTTAAAAAACGGTTTTTCGGATGGTTTAATATGTTCAGAATTGTAAAATATCTGAACTATGTTCATACAGATTTTTTTGAAAAGAAGCCTGTCGATGTTTCTGCGTCAGAATTACTCAAAGCCAGAGGTATGTCCTTTGATTCAAAAGAAACTATAGATTTACTGCTATATTACAGGTCGTTGGAAAAAAATATCTGATTTTTCTATTTGTTTATTCTATTGATCTTCCTGTTTTCCTGTGGAGTGAGAATAATATAAAGATCTTCATCAGGCTTCTTCATTCGGTACTGCTCTCTGGCAAATTTCTCGAGATTGTGGTTGTCGGTTTTCAATTCATGAAGCTTCTGCTTGTCCTCCCCAATACGTTTTATATAATACTCCCTGTCGGTTTTGAGTTTACGCAGGTCTCTCATATCCTTGTACCTATCGATAAGGTTGTTAGAATCTAAAAGTAGTACCCAGACTACGAAAATAATGATCGTCAGGACATATTTATTCCGGAATATGGGGGGGATTTTGTCTCTAAAGTTGAACCTGATAATCATGACACAAACCTACAATTTATTTTTCAACCGCCACTCATGAGATATAGCATCTGTACATCATCACCATCATGTATTAAAGTTGTATCGTATTTCTCTTTAGAAATTATAACACCATTGATTTTTATTATTCTCATTTTAAATGAAAATTTTTTCATAAAAAGCATATCATTTACACTGATTGACTCCTTCATGAATTCTTCTTCCCTGTTATTTAATTGGATCTTCATTAATTTATGCTTTATTTCATTTATCAGTCCGAAAGATATGAACCTTTTAATGTTTTTACAAGCATGAAATATTTAGCATCTGATCAATATCATGCTAAAACACCCAATAATATCTTAATTTTGATTCTATAAACCGCGGACTTAAAGTCCTCTAATATTTTTATTTATGGATATAATGCAGATAAAATCGCAGCATAAACTCTTAAAAGGCTGGGATTACAACTGGACACCCCTGAATAAAGGTTATACCGATAAGATACTTTATATTAATGTAGGTACAACAGAAATAAAAGAGAAGGATGTTCCCCTTATCATGAAAGAAAAATTCATAGGTGGAAAAGGATATGGCCTCAGACTTCTATGGGATGCGACAAAGCCTGATACAAATTGGGATGATTCTGAAAACGAGATCATAATATCTTCCGGACCGCTTGGCGGGATAACTCAATATTCGGGAACAGGTAAGTCATTGGTAGTCAGTTTGTCACCTCAGACAAATTCGATTATGGATAGCAATGTGGGTGGATTCTTCGGACCATTCCTTAAGTTTTCAGGATTTGACGCAATCGAAATCCAGGGAAAGGCGGAAAAAGATGTAATTGTTTTAATTGATGGTATAAATCATAGGATCGAAATATTTGAAGCCCCTGCAGAGGCGACTGACAGTCATCTTTTGGCGGAACAACTGACAGAAATATTTGCTGACAACGATAATGAAAAGAAAAATATAGGTGTAGTTTCAACAGGCACTGCTGCTGAACACTCATTGATCGGAATGCTTAACTTTAGTTTTTACGATTCCAAACGGAAAAAGGTTCGATTGAAACAGGCTGGAAGAGGTGGTATAGGATCAGTCTTTCGCAATAAGAAAATTAAAGCTCTTGTATGCAAAATTCCGGGAGTAAAAGGCAATCTCAATAACGTTGTGGATCTTGAGGCAATTATGGAGAGAGGCAAGAGATTTAATCGTGAGATCAGGGAATTAGACTCCAAACAATGCAAGATGAGGGAAATCGGAACGGCTCATCTTATGGAAGTGATGAATGATCATGATCTGCTGCCTGTAATGAATTACAAATATGGCAGTCATCCCGATTCTTACAAGATTGATTCATCAGTATGGAAAAGAAATTTCACCCAGAATATACCTGACGGTTGCTGGATCGGCTGCAATATGTCGTGCAGTAAGGGAATAGACGATTTTGTTTTGAAGACCGGCCCTTATATGGGGCAGAAGGTTATTGTCGATGGTCCGGAGTATGAGAATGCTGCAGGCCTGGGGTCAAATTGTGGAATATTTGATCCGGAATATATTATTGAAACAAATTTTTATTGTGATACCTACGGAATATGCACAATTACATGGAGTACCCTTACAGCATTTGTAATGGAGTGTTTCCAGAATGGGATACTGAACATGGAAAGAACTGGTGGTCTGAATCTTAACTTTGGGAGTTCTGCAGCAGCTCTCGAAATGTTGCACCAGCTTGCACGTGGAGAAGGATTCGGGAAGATTGCCGGCACAGGTGTTCGTAAGATGAAAGAGCTTTTCATTAAAAATGGTTGGGGCGAAACTGCATTTCTGAACGATATAGGGATGGAAAACAAAGGACTTGAATATTCCCAGTATATGTCGAAAGAATCTCTTGCGCAGCAGGGCGGTTTTGCTCTTACAAATAAAGGTCCGCAACATGATGAAGCATGGCTTATATTTATGGATATGGTCAATAACCAGATACCAACATTTGAAAATAAGGCTGAAGCGCTCCATTATTTTCCAATGTTTCGTACCTGGTTCGGACTTGTTGGCCTATGCAAACTGCCATGGAATGATGTTGAACCGGAAAATAATGCCCAGACAGACGAACCCTCTAAAGTGCCTGAGCATGTTGATAATTATGTGACTATTTATAAGGCAGTTACAGGACGGGAATTTGATAAGAAAAGGTTGGTAGAGGATTCCGAGCGTGTATATAATTTTCAAAGGGTATTTAACCTGAGACGTGGTTTTGGAACACGCATTCACGACAGGCAACCATATCGTGCTGCCGGTCCTGTTACTATTGAAGAGTACGAATCGCGATCTGAACGTTATGACAAACAGCTTAAGGAAAAGACTGGATTCAACCCCGCAGGAAAAACAACTGTCGAGAAAATGAAAGTCCTGAGAAAATACCGTGAGAATCAGTATGAATCTCTGATAGATGCAGTATATAAAAGAAGAGGGTGGAATAAGAATGGTGTTCCGACAATTGAATTCCTGAAAAAGATAGGAATGGATTTACCTGAAGTAATTGAAGTAGTTAAGGATTTTCAGTAATAATACAAAGTAGAGACGCCCGACTTGGGTGTCTCTACTATAGTCTGGCAATTAAACCGGAATAATTTAACATGCAAACTTATTTCTCTTTCCTTCGTG
>Ga0208478_1000223_pt1 | contig 21892 bp, 22 predicted proteins | sample NGESurdeep072012_5_FD_184462 | JGI IMG/M metagenome (GOLD analysis project Ga0208478, IMG submission 184462) | Arctic peat soil microbial communities from Barrow, Alaska - NGEE Surface sample 415-2 deep-072012 (SPAdes) | ecosystem: Environmental > Terrestrial > Soil > Wetlands > Peat ...
GTGTCGACCACTTGGACTCCACCCATGCAGGGCTACACCGCGAAGGTGGAAATCGAGGGCAAGCAGGAATTGACGGGAATCCAAGCCCAGCTCACCCTGGTCAGTCCCGAGATATTCCAAACCCTCGGCATTCCGCTCCTTCATGGTCGAGTTTTCACGCAATCAGAAATGATGCACGCCACGCACGTCGCGCTGGTGAACCAGGCATTCGTGCGCAAGTTCCTGGGCGGCGTCGACCCCATTGGCAGGCATGTGCGCAGCCCGGCATTGAAGTTCGATCAGCAGGATTTCGTGTTTGCAGAAGGCAATGACACCTGGTTCGAGATCATTGGCGTCACCGCCGACGCCCGCAATAACGCAGGATTCAGAAATGGCGAGGACAACGTTAAGTCGCAGGCGGTGGAGCCTGCATTTTTCGTGCCGCACACCGTCGTCCTAACTCCGTACATATCATTGCTGGTCCGCACCAAGGGCAATGCGGACGCCGCCATCCGTGCGGTGGAACAGAAGCTCCAGGCCCTTGATCCCGAAATCGCCGTGGTGGACCAGCATCCTCTCACCTGGTACATGGAGACCATGATCTGGGGGCAGCAACGCTTCATCGCCGCGCTGTTTGGCATCTTCTCGCTCCTCGGATTGGTCCTGGCTGCCACCGGACTCTACAGCGTAGTGTCGTACTCGGTGAACCAGCGTAAACAGGAAGTGGGGATTCGCATGGCGCTGGGCGCGCAGCGAGTCGACATCGTCCGGCTCGTCTTGCGTTCGGTTGCCACCACGGTCGGCATTGGTATCGTCGTTGGACTCGGTGTCAGCATCGGACTCAACAAGATCGTTTCGCACTGGGTGCAAAGCAGTTCGCGCGATCCTCTGACCTTGCTGGTGGTCGCTCTGATTCTGTCGTTGATCGCCCTGCTAGCTTGCCTCTGGCCGGCCCGCCGTGCGGCTACTCTGGATCCGGTGAAGGCATTGCGCACGGAATAGAGCGGGTGGGACTCTTCGCTTCGAAATGGGATAAAATCCCTGCCGAACCTCGGATCGGCGACGAGCTTCCCAGTTCGCAGCCTCCGGGCTGCATCATTACTGCAAACTATAAGGAGGCACCATGAGTGCTGCAGTCTCACCCATACCACCGGGCTATCACACCCTTACCCCGCACCTTATTGTTAGTGACGCGAAGAAAGCTGCCGAGTTTTATCAGAAGGCCTTCGGCGCGGTGGTCCGTGGCATCGCCCACGCGCCGGACGGAAAGGTCATCCACGCCGAAGTTAAGATCGGCGACTCTATCCTGATGTTCAACGACGAAATTCCCTCTTACGGTGTAGTGTCGCCGACAACAACGAAGGCCAGCACCTGCGTGACCAACCACATGTACGTGGAGGACGCCGACAAGGTGTTCGCTGCCGCGTTGGCTGCGGGAGCGAAAGTGATCATGCCACTGCAGGACCAGTTCTGGGGCGATCGCTACGGAACGGTCGAGGACCCGTTCGGCCACCACTGGTCAATCGCCACCCATATCAAGGACCAGACCCCCGAAGAGATGAAGGTCGCGATGGACGAGGCCACGGCCAAGATGGCGGCAAGTCACTTGTAGCGGATCAGTGACGCCAGTCACGATGTTTTAAAACCCTGGGACGCGCTCTGCGCGGGCGCGTCCCGGGGTGAGCGAATGCGAACGCAGGAGCAAGCGCTCTCTGCTTCACGATAGCTTAGCCCTTAGTAGCGCCGGCTCCGTGCATTTTCGCGCGCTCAATCAGCATCTGAACCTGTTCCTTCTGCTCGTAGTTGGGATTGCTCTTCAGCAACTGCTCCCACACCACCACTGCGCCCTTGGGATCTTTCTTGCCCTGCCACATCACGATTCCCTCGTTAAACATGGTGCCGGGATGGTTGGGCCGGACGGCCAGCGACTTGCCAAACTCCGCCAGTGCCTTGTCCGCGTCTCCCGTATACCAGTACGCCGTCCCCAGGTCGGTGAGAACGTCGGGGTTCTTGGGATCAACCGATAGCGCCTTGTTGTAGTAGTCGATGGCCCGGGGGAAGGCTTGGCCGTCGTAGTACAGGTTGCCAAGCTCCCTGAGGGTTTCGAATTCCTTGGGATTGGCTTGCAGTTTGGCGAGCAGAGGTTGGGCCGCCTGGGCCAACATTTCTGGTGATGTTCCACCCTGCTGCTGGCTGCCGATGCCCGGCAGTTGTCCTGCGCCCATGCCAGCTCCGCCACCCATTCCGGCGGGAACTGTGGCGGCAGCGGTTGGTGCGGCCCCGGGCGTAGCCGACCCGCGGGCAAAGTAGCCTACCGCAATTCCGATGGCCAGTGTGATGACCGCCAGGGTATAGGCTTGCACGCTGGTGAAGCCCAGGTTCGTATTTGTCTTGTTGTCTTGCGCAGATTCAGGCATTACCTACTCCTTTTAATGTGCTGTTTTGTTGTCAATTTTCTTTTCTGGCTTCCACCATGCTGCCCGGTTCCAATTGGAACAGGCGGTGCAGTGCCACCGTCAACATGTCCTGCCCGGCGCGGTCCGGCAGGTCTCTGAGTTCCCGGGACAGGGAGCTGGCAATACGCTGGGTGATGTGGGCCGCGAGCGTGGTGAGTATCTGGTCCTGGTCGTCGGTGAAGGGCCCAAACTCCTTGCGCAGAAATTCCACTTCCTGCTGACAAAGCTCATCGAGCCGCCGGCGCAGGGCGACAACCGTCGGAATGACGCGTTCCGCCATCAGCCTGCGGCGGAAACCCAGCACCTCGTCCGCGACGATTAGGTTGGCCTCACCGGCAGCGGCTCGCCGCTCATGAACGTCTTTCTTGACCACCCGTTCGAGGTCATCCAAATCGAACAAGTGAATGCCATCGACCTCACCTACCCTGGGGTCGATGTCTCGCGGTACGGCAATATCGATCATCACCATCGGCTTGTGGTGCCGCGCGCGAATGATTTGGTGGGCATCTTCCAGGCTGATGACACAGTGGGGACACGACGTGGAGCACACCACGATATCGGCGGACTTGAGGTGGGCGAGGCGTTCGTCGCAGGAAACCGCCGTGGCGTCAAGTTTGAACGCGAGTTCTTCCGCCTTCTCCGGTGTCCGGCTCATTAGCTTCAGGTGGGAAGCGCCGGCGCTACGCAGGCACTTTGCGGCCAGTTCGCTCACCTTTCCTGCGCCGATCAACAGAACTTCACAGCCGGAGAGATCTCCCAGCACGCCAATCGAGAGCTCGACCGAAGCGTAGGGGACCGTCAAGGTCGAATCGGCGATGGTGGTTTCGCTGCGGACGCGCGCCGATACCGCCAGGGCTTTCTGCACGACGCCATCGAGAAAGCGGCCGGTGGTGCCGGCTTTGCGTGCCTGCTCCCATGCTTCCCGCAGTTGCATGGCGATTTCCGGCTCGCCCAGGACCATCGAGTCCAGTCCCGCGGCGACCTGAAAAATGTGAGTCAGGGCGACATCGTCCATCAGGCGGTAGAAGTGCGACCAATCGCACAGCATCAGATGATATTCGTGGGTCAGGAAGCGCAATACCGAATTGGCTGCCGTCGGGACGTCGTTGGCCCAAACGATGAATTCGGTGCGGTTGCAGGTGGCCAGGACGATTACCTCGTCGATACCCTCCGAACGCACCAGTTGGTGCAAGGCCTCATAGCGGCGGGGCTCGGGGATCCAGAACCGCTCCCGGATAGCCACCGGCGAAGTCCGAAAATTCAGCCCGATAACTGCCAATGTCGGTTCCACGGCGATCTCTCCGGCAAAAAGGAATACATAGAGTAAAGGCACAACGAGTGCCAAACTCGAGGCATTGGCAGGAATATGCTAACTCACTGGAAAAAGGTGACTTAATCTGGTGGTAACAACGTCTGGCACGAATTGGACAGAGGCAGCTTGCGGCATATCACGCGGTCTGCGTGTTTTTCCCCTCGCAAAAGAGGCCAAACTGGGGTGGAAAAGTGCAGTGCGGAGAGTTAAAGTACTTGCGCCGTCCCAGACGGTATTCATTTCATCCTGAAAGACCCGCAAAGTGGTTGAGGCGAAGGAGATAACAATGACTTTGGTAAAGCGAATTGCACTCGTAGGTCTGGCTTTGGCACTGGCGGTCCCGATGATCGCCACCGCCCAGGCTCCAGGCCAGGACACGTTCAAGGCAAAGTGCGCCATGTGCCACGGCGCCGACGGCAGCGCCAGCGCCGGTATGGGCAAGACCATGGGGCTCAAGCCGCTAAGTAGCCCGGAAGTGCAGAAGGCATCAGACGCCGACTTGACTACCCTCATCGCCAACGGCAAAGGCAAGATGCCGGCGTTCAAAGGCAAACTGACGGATGCCCAAATCAGCGATGTGGTGAAGTACGTAAGAACTCTAAAGTAAGACGGTTTGAGAAGCTGGATTCAAGATTGGGTGGCGGCTCGCAGCAGTCGTCGCCCGTTTTGTTGCGTCGGGTTGACCTCGATTTGGGTTACGTCGTGAGGCCGCTATGTCAGAAGGCGTGTACGGCATGCCATGCAATGCTGCACGGCGGGCGGAGCCGCGCAACCAGCCCTGACATTCACCTCTGGGGCTGGATTTCTGATGGCTAGCGCCACCATGAATCCGACAAACTATTTCGTGTATTGCCCGATCAATTCCGCCGCGCCCGGATATTGCGCGATCAACTCATCGCGGACCCCGGTGGTGTAGTCGGCATAGTCGAACCCTGGAGACATCGTCGTCCCCATCAGTGCCCACTGTCCACCGGGCGCGAGCCTGCAGCCTTGCCACACATTGCCGCGCACCACCACTTGCGGTTCGTCCCCGCTAGCCAGATCGATGCCGAGTGTCACCGTGCGCGACTTGCCGTCTGGATGCAGTTGCAGCATGACCACGGGATCTCCCATGTAGAAGTGGAAGACCTCCGTTCCCGGCAGACGATGCAGGGTCGAAAACGATTCGGGTGTAACCATGTAGTAGATCGCGGTACCGATAGACCGTGAGCCGCCAGCGCCTTCCGGCAGATACTCCGCCGAGACCTGCCAGCGCGACCGATAGGTTTCGCGGAAGAAGCCGCCTTCCAGCTCCAGCGGTGTTAGTTGCAGCAATTGTCTGACGTCATCGGCAGTCATAATCGCAACAGCGTAGCACCAAAATCCAGGGAGGGCTCTATCGCGGCGCGAAGAAATGCCGCAAACTGTTCGCCAGCGGACATCCTCTTCTGTTTTCGGACGTGCAGCCATTGACCTCACTTTCACATTGAGTCGTATCCGTTGAGCCCGCAACAACTTGCGCGACGTGGGCATTTGGCAAGCAACGTGTAGTTACTTCTTCAGGCATTGCAGAACTTGGCGCTGAGAATCAAGAAATTTCACTAACCATCGCTAAGCTCTCACGTCTTATGACCAGCTAGGAGGCAGTATGGAGCGTCGATATCTAGCAGCGACCCTGGCCCTGGTGGCGACCTTTGCGATCTTCTCCCGGGAATTCCGCTCGGGACACTTGGCCAACCTCCCGTGTTCGCGCGCTGAACTGCGGGCAGACCTCGCATGCGCCAAGCACTACCTGGCCGATCAACTGGTTGCGAAGGTACGGCCCTTTGTCGATCGTAGCGTTCCCGAAGAGCAGCAGATGGTCACGGAACTGAATCTTCCGGTGCTGGCCGCGGCCAACGAAAAGGTCGCAGAGGTGCAGGCACAAATCGTCCAGCAGACTGCCGAAAAGAGTTGTGAGGCCGCGATGCGTGCGCAGGAGCAGGCGCGTCGCGCACAGGAAGCTGGATTCCGCTTGCAGGAGCGCAATCTCCGCGGCGTGGAACGTGTTCAGGAGCGGGCCTTCGAACTGAACACTCGAGCTTCAGAACGGGCGCAGGAAATCACTGTTCGAGCCATGGAACGTGCGCAGCGGGCATTGCAAAGGTCTGGTTCGAAAATGGTCTTTCCCAACCCACCCAGCCCTCCCGTAGCTCCGCTGCCGATTGATTTCCAGGTCAGCTTGCCGGCCGATTTCGATCAGCAAGTGCAGGCCGCGGTGGAAAGCCGCGGTGCGGTGAAATGTGTTCGAGCGCAGGTCGCCGCCCAGCAGTTTCGCACCGTCATGGTCCAGCGTGCGAACCAGAACATGCGGAGCAATGTGCACGTGGTGGTGTCAACGCAGGATGTCTCGGGCTTGACCGCACTGACACAGAGCCCTGCGGCACAGAGTTCGATGCACAAGCTGGCACGCAACATCCAGCGTCTCGAGGACCATGTTGCGCGCACCATCGACCGCGCCTTCGGCACGCTCTAGCCCGCTCCAACGCCAACGTTCATGCTGCGGTGACCAAGCCCGCAGCATTTTCTTTTGGTGCTGGCGAATGGGCCAAGCCCGGCCTTAAAGCAGCTGTTCTGCTCTAGGGTGTACACTCCCCACCGTCGCATTCTTTCCATCTTTCAGGTGATCTATGAACACCAGCGCAATTGTTGCGGCGGTACGCGAGGTGGCCGGGAAGTTTTCAGACAAGGTAGCGCTTATTGCGGGCGAGCAACCAATCAGCTACTCCGAGTTGGTCCGGCGGGCTCAGTCGGCGGGCGCGCACATCGCGCAGCAGGCTGCCGGAGAGAGTGTCGGGATCTTCCTTCCCAACTCGCTCGACTTTGCGCCGTATTTTCTGGGCGCTCTGTGGGCGGGAAAGACGGTCGCGGTTTTGCCCACGCTGGCGCCGGCTCCGCTGCTGAAATTCATGTTTGCCGAGGCGCGCCTGACCACCATCTTCACCTCCGCGGACCTCGCCCCCAAGCTGGCCGAGGCTGGAGTCACGCACGCCGTACTCGACGCCGGCTATCCCACAATGTCAGACTTCGCTCCGCAACCTCGCAACCACGAAGCAGCCGTGTTGCTTTACACCTCGGGTACCACGGGCCGGCCGAAGACCGTGGCGCTCAGCGAGCACAATATCATCTCGAACGCCGAGGGATGCCGCCGGGCAACGGGCTTCGACGATCGCCAGGTCATGCTGGCCATCCTGCCGCTGTTTCACGCCTACGGCCTGACGGTCACGATCCTGCTGCCGCTGATGAGCGGTTCGACCGTGGTAATCAGCGAACGCTTCGTGCCTCGCACCGTGCTCACTACCATCGAGCGGCATCGCGTGACCACCATCGTCGCTGTTCCGAGCCAATATCGCGTGCTGGCGATGGACCCCACACCCTGTGACGCCAGATCATTGTGGCTCTGCATCGCCGGAGCCGAACGCCTGCCCGACACCACCGAGCACGAGTTCACCAGCCGGTTTGGACATGCTGTACTTCCCGGATACGGCGCGACGGAACTCTCGCCAGTAGTTTCGCTCAACCTTCCCCAGACCAACCGCCCCGCCAGCGTCGGCAAACCGTTGCCCGGGATCAACGTAACGCTTCGCAATGACGACGGTGCCGTCTGCCCGGTGGGGGAGGTTGGCGAGGTCTGTGTCGAAGGCCCGAACGTCATGGTGGGATACCTCAACGATCCCGAAGGCACCGCCCGCAAGATCCGCGATGGCGTGCTCTACACCGGCGACAAGGGATTCTTCGACGCCGATGGCTATCTCTATATCTCCGGCCGGGCTGATGAAATGGTGAAGGTTGCTGGCGAGAAGATTTATCCAGTTGAGATCGAAAACGCGCTGGAGCGCATCGCAGGCGTCGCAGAGGTCGCGGTGGTGGCCCTGCCCGACCACCGTGGCGGCGTCCGCCTGCACGCTTTCGTGCAGCGCAAGTCCGGAGCGGTGCTCGACGAAACCGGCTTGCGACTCGCTTGCCGTGAAGTGCTGGAACCGTATAAAATTCCGCGCACCTTCACTTTTGTTGATAGTTTGCCGCGCACCATGACGGGCAAGACGGACAAGCGTACACTGGCCACGTCGGCCGCCGAGTAAAGGGGTTTCCCATGAAGCATGTCCCGGCTCCAACCTGTCCCCGGTGCAACAGCAGCGGCGATGTCACGAAGATTGCGTACGGGTTGTTGCCTGCGGATCGGCGTGCCGAGATCGGGAGCGGCGGCTACGTGCTGGGCGGTCGCTGCATCCGGCCCGACAGTCCTGACTGGTATTGCTCCATCTGCGAAGAGAGTTTCGGCGCGTGGCGCGAATTCTGGGGCGATCCTCTGACCGACCGGATTCAATGACAGGCTGCCCAATTTCGTACACCTCGTCCTGCTAACGGACATCGTTTTCCTGTCCCATCGCTGCGCGGCGCACGCAACCTGCGCTGCATCAGTCACATCCGCGCAACTCTCTCTGGCAAAGCAACTGCTCGTATCACCGGCGAAGCTCCGCGAGAGGATGGGAAAACTATGGCCAGCAAAGAGCGTACGCGCCAGGTGGTTGCGGGCCCGTTTGGGCCGGACGATTTCAGGCAACGGCTGGACGATGGATGGAAGCCGATCGCAATCGAATGGGAGCGCGAGGTTGAAATTTCAGCCGCTGCGGAGACCACCCCCGCCCCGGAGGTGCCGTTCGGACTGCAGGTGGCCGGCGACTGCTCGCACCTGGAAGAGAACCCGACGGAGCGCGAGGTGCTGTTCCAGATCATGGAACTCACCATCCAGGACGGTCCCTACTCGGGCATTGCCGAGGAGTTGAACCGCCGCGGCTTCCGCACCCGTCAGGGCAAGCGCTGGACTCCAGTGTCGGTGTTCCAGATGCTGCCTCGGCTGATCGAGGCTGGGCCCGGAATCCTCAATAGCGAGGAATGGCAGCAACGCCGCCAGCGCCTCAAAATCGCCACCAAGTAGGGTAAGCGGGCGCCCTCTACTGCCCGAGCAGCCCTTTCTTCAGGTCCGCATTGGGGGGTTTGGGTCCGAGCCACACTGACAGAAGCACTTGGCCGAACGCCGGACCGGCAATGGTCACCTTGTCCTTGCCGTTCAAGGAGTAGGTCGTGCCCGTACCCGGAACATAGGTGTAAACCATCGTGTCGCCCGTATTGACGGCCTCGAGCGCGCCAACCAAGCGATCGATGTCGGGCTTCATCGTCTTCACTGCATCCGGTGAATTGTCGTTGAACGACTCGTTGAACGCATCCGCCATCTGGCTCTTGCTGGCGCCGTGCAGGAACTTCATCACGATCTGCTTGGGTCCGTCGGACTTGATGATGGCGTTGGGATCCGACGACTTTTGCTCGACATACAACCCGGCGACATAGACTTTCACGATGACCTTGGTTCGTAATCCCAGGCCATTCAGCGCCAGGTTCTTGCCGCCGACTTGTGCCGTGTCAGGCATGGTCACTCCCGCCAGGGTGGCCGCGTGCAGCTGCAACATCGATAGCAGCACGAACGTAACAACGGCAAGCGATGGAGCGGTCTTTCGCATAAGGACTCCTTAAGGAAGAGAAGAAGAGTGGAACCGGCGATGGTAGCACACTGCCTGCGTGTTTTCGACTTGCGGCCCGCCCTGCCTGTGCGAGAGGCGCCAGGTGCGCAAAAGCAAATTTGCAATCGCAACTGGATTAGCGAAATTCTCGGACCACGGACTCCTCCTTCCCTCCCTAATGCGCTCCCCTCCGCCCGATGATGTTGTAGACGCGGCGCATCGCCACCCCAGATGATTTGCCGCGCTCTCGGGGCGCTGATAGACTTGTCCGTTCGCTCAGACAGTCGCCTCCTCAGACAGCCGTCTGATCAACCCTATCCAGCCATGTCGAACACATTTCCTGAAATCGCAATTGTCAACGGGGCGCGCACGCCCATGGGACGCTACTGCGGGAAGCTGCGCGACTTCTCCGCCCAGGAACTTGCCGCCATTGCCTCCATCGAGGCCATCAAGCGCTCTGGGGTCGAGCCCGCGGAGATCGACCACTGCGTCATCGGCAACGCCCAGCAGACATCGGCCGACGCGATCTACGGCGCGCGCCATGTGGCCCTGAAGGCGGGAGTGCCCATCGAAGTTCCGGCGATCACGGTGAACCGGCTGTGCGGCTCTGGCATGCAATCGGTGGTGACCGCGGCGCAGATGATCCAGCTCGGTGAATCGACGTGCGTGCTCGCCGGAGGCATGGAAGCGATGTCGCAGGCGCCGCACGTCATCCGCGGCATGCGCTGGGGCGTGGGCTTCGGCGAAGGTAAGCTCGAAGACTCGCTCTTTGTCGCGCTCACCGACAGCTACTGCCACATGCCCATGGCCGTGACTGCCGAGACGTATGCCGAGCAGCAGGGGGTCACCCGCGAGATGCAGGACGCCTTCGCGCTCTGTTCCCAGCAGCGCGCCGACGCTGCGTATAAAGCAGGCCGCATCCAGGAAGAGTTGACGCCGGTTCCGCTGCGTAACAAGCGCGGCGAGCCCACAGGCGAGATGTTTACCGAGGACGATCATAGGCGTCCCGAGACCACGCTGGAGAGCTTGGCCAAACTGAAGCCGTCGTTCGGCAAGAACGGAACCGTCACCGCGGGAAATGCTAGCGGCATCGTGGATGGCGGTGCGGCGGTCGTCGTCATGCCGCTCGACGACGCCGTGAAGCGCAACCTCAAGCCGCTGGGTCGGATTGTGAGCTGGGGCATTGCGGGTGTCGAGCCGAAGATCATGGGCTCCGGGCCGGTTCCGGCGAGCCGCATCGCGCTGAAGAAAGCCGGTCTGACATTGTCAGACATTGATCTGGTCGAGCTGAATGAGGCCTTCGCAGCGCAGTGCCTGGCCGTGATGAAAGAACTCGGCCTCGATCCGGCGAAGACCAACGTGAACGGCGGCGCCATTGCGCTGGGGCATCCGCTGGGCGCCAGCGGTACGCGCCTGTTGATCACGCTGCTCTATGAATTGCGACGGCGAAAGGCGCGCTATGGGCTCTCGACCGCCTGCATCGGCGGCGGGCAGGGCATTGCCGTGATCGTGGAGAATCTGCAGACGTAACGAGGCAATGATGGAAATCAAAAAAGTCGGCGTACTCGGTTGTGGGTTGATGGGCTCCGGCATAGCGCAGGTCGCGGCCACGGCGGGTTTCGACGTCGTGGTGCTGGAGCAGGACCAGAAGTTTCTCGACAAAGGTTTCGCGGGAATCGACAAGTCTCTGGCGCGGCTGGTGGAACGCGGCGTTGAAAATGGCGGCATCACCACTGAACAGAAAGCCGCGGCGCAGTCGCGACTGAAGGGCACGACCGACATCCAGGACCTGGCGGCCTGCGACATCGTGATCGAAGCCATCATCGAGAACCTCGAAGAGAAGCGCAAGACCTACGCGCAACTCGATTCGATAGTTAAGAAAGACTGCATCTTTGCCAGCAACACTTCGTCCATCTGCATCACCGAAATGATGACAGCGACGAAGCGCCCCGAGCGCTTCATCGGGCTGCACTTCTTCAATCCCGTCCCCATGATGAAGCTGGTCGAGGTGGTGAAGACCATTGCCACCGCTCCCGAGGTTTACGAGACCGCGGTCGCCTTCGGCGCCCAGCTGGGCAAGGTCCCGGTGCGCACCAGCGACAAGCCGGGATTCATCGTCAACCGCCTGCTGGTGCCGTATTTGCTCGACGCCATCCGCGCCTATGAAGAAGGTGTGGGCTCGATTCCCGACATTGACGAGGCCATGAAGCTGGGCTGCGGCCACCCCATGGGCCCGTTCACGCTGCTGGATTTCGTCGGGCTCGACACCACGTACTACATCACGCACGTCATGTACGACGAGTTCAATGAGCGGCGGTTTGCCGCGCCTCCGCTGCTGAAGCGCCTGGTGCTGGCCGGCTGGTTCGGCCGCAAATCGGGCAAGGGATTCTACGACTACATCGACCCTAAGAATCCGGTGCCGGGGAAGTTCATTTGAGGGGTGCCAACGTTATGCTCTGAAACATAATGGGCATGTCTAAGGAAGAAATGCTGACCGAAATTCGCAGGTGTGTCACCGCGAACGCCGGAGTTGTGCCGGGCGAAATGGCGTTCAGGGCGCAAACCCGCATCAAGGAGTCTGCTTGGAAAGGCAGGTATTGGGCTCGTTGGACGGATGCGGTCCGGGAAGCTGGCTTTGAGCCCAATTCGATGAATCAGAGGATTCCAGAAGATGAAATGCTGGGAAAACTCGCGTCGTTCATACGGACCTTAGGGCGCTTTCCGATACGTGATGAGATAACTCTTCAAGCACGTAACGAGCCGGACTTTCCAGTGTGGAATACAGTTAAGAACCGTTATGGGGGCATGCCGCAAACCGCGATGGCGCTCCTCGAATACATCAAGAAGTCCGGTGACGATGCGCTGGCCGAGATTTGCGAACGTCGGATTCAACAGGAGAACTCAAAGGCGGTTGCAACACGAGTCGCAGGCAAGCAGCCTGCCTACATTGGGTTTGTTTACCTGAAGTATTCGCCTTCACTACGTCTGTACAAGATCGGCAAGGCAAACAATGCTGACAAACGAGGCGCCGGAATAAGCCTGCTTCTTCCGGAAGACCTTGTGCCGAAGCACGAAATCAAGACAGACTACCCCTACATCTTAGAGAAACATTGGGAATATCGCTTCAAAGCCAAGAAGAAACAAGGCGAATGGTACGGCTTAAATTCACAGGACGTCGAACTCTTCAAAAAACGACGGGAATTTATGTTCGACGAACATTTTTCTTAACGTGCTAGCGGCGAGGCGACAATTATGGCTGACTTCCAAAACATCCATCTCGAAACGAAGAACCACATTGCCTACATCACCATCGACCGTCCTAAGGTCCTCAACGCGCTGAACATGGCCACCATGGACGAGCTGCGGCAGGCCTTCGCATCCGTGAAAGACGACGCCGAGGTGCGGGTCGTCATCCTCACCGGAGCAGGCGAGAAGGCCTTCGTCGCCGGAGCCGATATTGGCGAGCTGTCGCAGCACTCGCCGGTTTCCGCCAAGGCCTACACGCACAAGGGACAGGCGATCATCGATTCCATCGAAAACCTTGGCAAGCCCACCATCGCGTGTCTCAACGGATTTGCACTCGGTGGCGGATGCGAAATTGCCTTGGCGTGCACCATGCGGCTGGCCAGCGAAAACGCCAAACTCGGTCAGCCGGAAGTGAAACTAGGATTAATCCCCGGCTACGGCGGCACGCAGCGGCTGTCGCGGCTGGTGGGCAAGGGCGTCGCGATGCAACTAGTGCTGACGGGCGAGATGATCACGGCGCAGGAAGCGTTGCGCATTGGCTTGGTGAACGAGGTTGTTCCCGCCGCCGAACTCATCACGCGCGCCGAAGCCATCGCCGCCAAGATCATCGCCAACGCTCCGCTGGCCGTGCAGTACGCCATGGAAGCGGTGAACCACGGCCTCGACATGACCCTGGCCGAGGGGCTGTTCCTCGAAGCCACGCTGTTTGGTGTGTGCTGCTCGACCGAAGACAAGAACGAAGGAACGCGGGCATTTCTGGAGAAACGGGCGGCAGAGTTTAAGGGGAAGTAGTGGGCGGTGACTGGAAAAAACATTCACGGCGGGGATTCTCGTAGCTCTTACAAGAAGACCCACTCAAGCAAAACCGGCTTGAGTGGGGCACCCGGCGACCTCTTCAATGCTCGTGGTCGGACGATCGAGGTTCGGCCCCAGATTCTTACTTTTGTGGTGCGCGCTTCAGTAGGTCTTCGGGGTTCAGGCCGAGGCGTTCGATCGTGTCGAACACGCGCGGCCATTCCTCCTGTAAAAACCTTTCCCGTTCCGCCGCCAGCGAAAGTTGGCGGGCGCCCGGAATGACGAACATGCCGCGTCCTCGACGCGATTCGACCAGCCCTTCGCTGACGAGTTGCTGATAGCTCTTGAGGACGGTGAGCGGACTGACCCGAAATTCGGCGGCTAGGCGGCGGACGGATGGCAAAGCGTCGCCTTCCGGCAGGCTTCCGTCCAGAATCGTGGTCACCACGAAGTTGCGGAGTTGGCGGTAGATGGGCTGATTGTCGTCCCACTCAGAGTCCACGTTCATCAGTCGAGCTCCCTAATTTTTCTTATTGTTGTACGTAACTATAACACCACATCACGTGGAGAAGCTATTTAGAATCAGCGCGCTATTAAACCGATGCGTATCTTGCCTATTGTTATACATAGCTACAACACTAAGTCACATAGACATGGAGTCGAATCAGAGAGCTGGTTCCCAAGTGACAGGAAAGCAGATCCCTCAGTCGCCGAAGGCGACTTCGTGATGACTAACCGGTGAGGGGCACCGAGAGCGGTGTCGAATTGTCAAAGAGCGGTGGACAATTGCGGCCTGGGCCGCGAGCTGAGGGCACAGGAATCCCTCGATCCTCGGTGAAGGTATAGAGGAGGCAGCGAGTGGTCGGCAAGGAGATTCGAGTTTCCGACGGAACGAATGTAAACTGTGCGGTTCCAATATGGGACATCGATTGTGCGTGGAGTCAGGAGTCGGTTGAAGTCAAAAGACACACCCCGCCAGAAGAGGGCGGAGGGGCACCCACCGGGTGGGCCACCTGCCGCGCAACGCCGTGCACGTCGATCGCGCCGTGAGAGAGCAGACGCTGCCCGAAGCGCTGGAGTGCGTTTGGCAGGGCTACCGGCCTCCGAGTGGCGGGCACTGATCGGGCTACCATCTACAATGGACTCCTATGATCCGAAACATTATTGTCCCGCGAGTGCTGGGCAAGTCGCTTGACGAGCTGCAGCCCGCATTGGATTTATTTCGCGCCCTGGGAACGACCCCGGGTCGCGAGTGGCACGAAGGCGGTGCCCATGGATTTCAACTCGAAGCCCCGAGCGGCGCGGTGGAATTGATCGCCGCAGCGAGTGCCCCGGGCACCGATTTGACCATTGAGGTTTCTGATGCCGACGCGGCGTGGGAGATCGCCAAGAAGCGCGGAGTCAAAGTGCTGCGCGACATTGCCGACACGGCTTACGGTGCGCGGATGTTCGCAGTGGAAGTCAGCGGATTACGTGTCGCGGTCCTTACTTACGCAAATTCGAACGGCAAGGCTAAGGGCATCGAAGGCGCTTTGAATGCCATCGGCAATCGGTTTGCCGTGGTGGTGAGCCGCTTCAATTCGTTTATTACGGAACGGCTGCTTGACGGCGCGTTGCTGGCGCTGCGGCAGGCGGGCGCAAGTGAGATTGACATCACCGTGGTGCGGGTGCCGGGAGCGTTTGAGATTCCCTCGACGTCGCGGCAGTTGGCCTCCAGCGGAAAGTACGACGCCATCGTCTGCATCGGATGCCTGCTGCGCGGCGACACGCTGCACTATGACGTGATCGCGAACGAGGTGACGCGCGGCGTTGGACAATCGGCGCAGGAAAGCGGCGTGCCGCATGCTTTCGGAGTACTTACCTGCGACACGCTGGAACAGGCCATCGACCGCGCCGGACTGAAGGCCGGCAACAAAGGCTATGAAGCGGGATTGGCGGCGGTGGAAATGGCTTCACTGCACGACAAAATCGCTGAGCCATCTGTCAGCGCGACTGCGGGGAAGCGATGAGCAAATCGGGCACACGCAGGAAGTCACGCGAACTCGCGTTGCAGATGCTGTTTCAACTGGACATGGGCAAGCAGACAACCGATGAGGTGCGTAAGACGTTTTGGGCGGAACGGCGGGACCTCGATGAAAAGGTGCGGGGCTTTGCCGACGACTTATTTCGCGTGGCGTCGGAGCGCGAGGCCGAGATCGATCAACTGATCGAGAAGAGTGCCGAGCACTGGCGCATGGAACGCATGGCCGCCGTGGATCGCAATGTGCTGCGCGCGGGCATTGCCGAGTTTCTGGGATTCCCGGAGACACCGCGGCCAGTGGTCATCAATGAGGCACTCGAGATCGCACGCCGATATTCAACGCCGGAGTCGGTGCAATTCATCAATGGCGTACTCGACAGCGTAGCCCGCGAGTTGGGTGACCCGAAGGCGCAATAAGTCCGCCCCGAAATTAGCAGACACGAAAGCGCCTTCCGCAGCGAGAGGGCGTTTTCATGTCGGTGTGAGCGCTGCGTTATTTAGGCAGCACGACCACAAGGTTGGGAGCGACAGCGTTGGAGTTGGCGTCTTTCAATCCGACTGCGATCTGCCCCGTATCGGTTCCGGCTGCGGTGTCCAGCACGTGCACAGTATTGTCGCTGGCTCCTACATAGAGATGGGAGCCGTCCATGGGAAGGGCAGCGACGTAGGCCTGGGCCCCGTTCGTCAGCGCAATGGCGCTTGGCGTAAGGGTGGACATGTTGAAACCGATGACCGAGGTCAAGTCTGAGACGATCCAGGCGCGCGACCCGTCGGTAGAGAAAAGGATTTGCCGGGGATTAAAGCCGCCGCTACCCAGGTTGTATGTGTTCAGGGCGCTCTGGGGAAGCGGCGGACACCCAGGTCCGATCGATCCGGTCGTCACCACGTCGATGGAGGGTGAATCAACGACCACCGCCCCTGTACCATTCGGGATATGCGCCACCAGGGTCGGGCTGTTGGCCGCCATGGTCTGCTGGGAACTTTGATTGCAGGTGGTGCGAACGTCGATGGCGTGGGCGGCGGTGCTCGTGACGTAGGTCAGGCTGCCCTGGGCGCTGACGTCGAGCGCGTCGGGTGTGTAGGGCAGACTCGAAATGGTTGCCGCAGGCACGAGCGTCAGGTAATAGAGCTGCTGTCCCACCAGGAATGAAACCGACTTACTATCAGGGGTAAAAGCGGCTGCGGTTGGCGTAACTGATTCCGTCAGGACGACCGACTTCCCGGCGATGCTATAGAGATAGACAGCACTTAGCGTGGGGTTGGAGACCAAGAGGTATTGGCCATTGGGAGAAATGGCCAGGATCGTTCCAGGTACTGCAGTGGTGGACGAGACCGTACCCGTAGCGGTAACCACCGTCATGAAGCCCGAACTTGATCCCAGGTACAGGTTGGCTCCGGCGTTATCGGAAACCACGGAATTGGGCAGAAACGGCAGAGTGATTGCCGTGCCGGGAGTGTTGCTGGAGGTGGGAATGGGCACCAGCGTCAGGGAACTCGTACTGGCAGCATAAATCGTAGTGGATGACGAGCCAGACGTGGTGACTGTGACTGTGTTTTGGCCATATTGGGGGCCGACATTCCGATTGCAGTCAGGGGTGCTGCAAGTCGCGGTAACGATGGCAGTTCCCGCTGCGACCGAAGTGACGGTTGCAGTGACGGCGCCGGACGACCCGGTCACGGTGGAGCTTCCCGCCGGGACCGAAGCCCAAGTCAGGATTGGCGCGATGGTGACGCCATTGGTGTCAAGGACATCGGCCGTTAGAGCTTGCGTCCCGGCGGGCGCGAGGGTGAAGGATGTGTTCGACCCGGCGGCATCGTGAATCAGAATGGAAGCAACCGGGCACACCAAAGCGGGCGTAGGCAAGCTGTTCAGGCCGCCGATACTGGCGAAGATCGTGGTCGAGCCAGGATTGGTCGCGGTCAACACGCCTGTGGTGATGTTGTGGCTCATGACCTGCTGGTCGGAACTGTTGAACGTAATGGCGCCAACTGTCGAAGTGATGTCGCACGGAGTGTAAGTTGAACAACCCGGCGCGGTGAGGTTGTAGACCGTGGCGGTGTAGGCGGGTGTGGCGCCCATACTCACGCATCCGGAGATGGGATTCACGACGATGCGGTCCGCTTGCAGGTGGGTGTTGACGGGCAAGGTGGCGGTAACGGAATTGGTAGCGGTAGCGGTGATCGTTGCCGAGCCCACCCCGGACGTGCCGGGATTCGGAGTACAGTTAATGTAGTTGGCGTCCCAGACGCCGGCGCAAACAAATCCACCCGGCGATACGGTCACCAGGTTGGTGTTGCTGCTGGAGAAAGTCACGTCGGCAACGACTGTGCCGCCGCTCGAATTCTCCGGCCTGGCGGTGATCGAGGCCACCTGTCCCGTGTTCATGGAGAGCGAAGTGGGACTGAGAATGAGTTGACTAACGGCGCTGTTAGCCGAACTGGTACCGCTGCAGCCAGGCAGAATACTTAAGATAAAGACCGCAAACAAGGCAGCTAGAACTCGAGCCGCTGAAAACCGACGCATGCACCCTCCCCGCCGGGTTGGCTCCGACGGATATAAGAAGACCAAAAAGTGATTTCCACCAGAATTTCTCAGTGTAGAAGCTGACCTAGGTTTCGGCAAGCTGAGTCCCCCAGGGTGCGTGTTCGCGTCGCTGCGCGAGCGTAGCGCGATCAGTCGCCGAATTCTCCTAACACGGATTCTGCAGCCGAGTTGTGATTTGGGATGCCGGGACGAAAATGCAACAAACTCGTGATTTTTTTGCGCCGGATTTGGTTGACGGGTGGTGGTCGAGTTGCTACACTAAAAAGGTTCTGCGAGTCATACCTAGCCTGCCTGTATTGCTCGGCTGTGCTGCAGTAATCTTAATCCTGTAGGATTGTGTGACAGGATTCCTCGCTGAAACGAGCCTGCGCTTCCGCCGGAGCTTTCCGGTGGGTATGTGGGCCGAAGCAACGAAACGGAGTGCCCTCGTTGCCGTGTTGCATGCCGGAATGAAGTGTCCGGTGTGGGGAACGATCGCGGCGCCACCGTCGTTTGCTTAACCGGATGAACTGAATGCTCCCCGGCGGTTTTGGGGAAGTATGGGCAGATGGGCCCGTGAGGGCCAACTGAATGCTGCCCAGACCCAAAAGCTGGGACGAAATCGCGCTGAGAGGTGTGTGCCTGGTCGGCCGCCCAGTGCAGCGTGAGGTTGCGGCAGGGTGCCGCGAAGTTTCTGCCTGTGGCGATGAGCCGCAAGCTGTGCCGGTCGCGACCGGCGAGATGAACCAAGGAGCTGCAAAGAGTGCCTACATTTAATCAGCTGGTGCGTAAGGGACGGACGGCGCCGAAGTACAAGACAGCCAGCCCCGCCCTGCAGTCCTGCCCGCAAAAACGCGGTGTCTGTACCCGCGTGTACACCCAGACGCCCAAGAAGCCGAACTCCGCGCTGCGCAAAGTCGCGCGCGTCAGGCTGACTAACGGCATCGAAGTGACGACCTATATTCCCGGTGTCGGCCACAACCTGCAGGAGCACTCGATCGTGCTCATCCGCGGGGGCCGTGTGAAGGACCTGCCGGGCGTTCGCTATCACGTAGTGCGCGGCACGCTGGATTCCGTCGGCGTCGCCAACCGCAAGCAGGGACGATCGAAGTACGGCGCCAAGCGCCCGAAGGCGTAACGAGGAACCATGCCGAGAAAAGGTTATATCGCGAAGCGTGAGCAGCTGGCCGACCCGGTCTACCAGTCCACGCTGGTTAACAAGTTCGTGAACTCCATGATGTGGGACGGGAAGAAGAGCACCGCCCAGTCCATCTTCTATAACGCCATGAAGAAGCTTGAAGAAAAGGGTGGCGACGAGGCCATCAAGCTGTTCAAGAAAGCCGTGGAGAACGCCAAGCCTGTGCTGGAAGTCAAGACCCGCCGCGTGGGTGGCGCAAACTACCAGGTGCCGGTGGAAGTCAACGCTGATCGCCGGGTGTCGCTGGCCATCCGCTGGATTCTGCAGTACAGCCGCGGGCGTGGCGAAAAAGGCATGGTCGATAAGTTGGCCAACGAGTTGCTAGACGCGGCCAATGGCCGTGGCGCAACCATTAAGAAGAAGGACGACGTGCATCGCATGGCCGAGGCCAACAAGGCGTTCGCGCACTACCGCTGGTAGGGAGCGGATGAAGGATTTCGGGTGGTAAAGGGGTCCTTCGACTCCGGCAGCGACAAGCACGCTGCCTCCGCTCAGGATGACAAGTTGATCGCGGCCGGAGAGCCGCATAGAGAGAAACGGAAGACACAGTGGCGAGACAGGTTCCATTAGAACGTTGCAGGAATATCGGCATCATGGCGCACATCGATGCCGGTAAGACCACGACCACGGAGCGCATCCTGTTTTATACGGGACGCACGCACCGCATTGGCGAGGTCCACGAAGGCACTGCGACGATGGATTGGATGGCGCAAGAGCAGGAGCGCGGCATCACCATCACGTCGGCAGCGACCACCTGCTTCTGGAAAGACGTTCGCATCAACATTATCGATACGCCCGGCCACGTGGATTTCACCGCCGAGGTGGAGCGCTCGCTGCGCGTCCTCGACGGCGCCTGCGCCGTGTTCGATGCCGTTCACGGTGTTGAACCCCAGTCGGAGACAGTATGGCGCCAGGCCGATAAGTACGGCGTGCCGCGCATTTGCTTCATCAACAAGATCGACAAGGCGGGCGCCGACTTCGAGCACGCGATTGACACTATCCGCAAGCGGCTTAATGCCAAGCCGGTGGCCATCCAGTTACCGATTGGCCAGGAAGATAGATTCCGCGGCGTCATCGACCTGATGACCATGAAAGCGATTGTCTGGCATGACGAAACCATTGGCTCTGAATATCATGTCGAGGAAATTCCGGAAGAGCTGAAAAAGAAGGCCGCTGCCTACCATCAGATCCTCATCGAGACGGTCGTTGAAAATGATGACCAGGATGAGCTGATGCACAAGTACATCGAAGGCGAAGCCATTGGCGAAGCCGAGTTGAAGGCTGCCCTGCGTCGCGCCACCCTGAAAATGAAGATCTTCCCGGTCATCTGCGGAACGGCCTTCAAGAACAAGGGTGTGCAGCCGCTGCTCGATGCGGTCATCGATTATTTGCCGTCGCCGCTCGACGTTCCTCCGGTGATTGGAAAGAATCCGGACACGGGCGCGGAAGTAGAGCGCCACGCGGACGACAAGGCGCCGTTCTCGGCGCTGGCATTCAAGATCATGACCGATCCGTACGTCGGCCAGCTTACGTTCATCCGGGCGTACTCAGGGCACCTGAAGACCGGTGACACCGTGTTCAACAGCGGACGCAAGCGTGGCGAGCGCATCGGACGCCTGTTGCAGATGCATGCCAACAAGCGCGAGGAAATCAGCGAGATTTACGCTGGCGATATCTGCGCATGCGTGGGCATGAAGAATGTCACCACGGGCGACACGATTTGCGATGAGGACGATCCGATCGTGCTGGAGTCCATCGAGTTCCCAGCGCCGGTTATCGCGGTTGCAGTCGAGCCGAAGACCAAGACCGACCAGGAAAAGATGGGCGTCGCGCTGGGCAAGCTGGCGCAGGAAGACCCGACGTTCAAGGTTTCGACCGATCCCGACAGTGGTCAGACGATCATCGCCGGCATGGGCGAGCTGCATCTGGAAATCCTGGTCGATCGCATGATGCGCGAATTTGGCGTGCAGGCCAACGTGGGCAAGCCGCAGGTTGCGTATCGCGAGACCATCCGCAAGGCCTCGCAGGCGGAAGGCAAGTACATCCGCCAGACCGGTGGCAGCGGCCAGTACGGCCACGTGCGCATTCGCTTGGAACCGAACGAGCCGGGCAAGGGCTACGAGTTCATCAACGATGTTGTGGGCGGCGTGATTCCCAAGGAATTCATCAAGCCGGTGGACCAGGGCATTAGAGAAGCGCTGGAAGGCGGCATCCTCGCCGGCTACGAAATGGTGGACGTGAAAGCCACGCTATACGACGGCAGCTATCACGATGTGGACTCGAACGAAATGGCCTTCAAGATTGCCGGTTCGATGGCGTTCAAGGAAGCCGCGCGCAAGGCGAGCCCCGTCCTGTTGGAGCCGGTCATGTCGGTGGAAGTGGTTGTGCCTGAGGAGTACATGGGTACCATCATTGGCGACTTGAGCAGCCGCCGCGGCCGCATCGAAGGACTGGAGCATCGCGCCGGATCGCAGGTGATCAAGGCGATGGTTCCGCTGGCCGAGATGTTCGGATACGCGACCAACATGCGCTCGAACACCCAGGGCCGCGCAACGTTTTCCATGCACTTCTCGCGTTACGAAGAGGCGCCCCGTTCCGTGGCCGAGGAAATTGTGGCCAAGGTTCAGGGCAAGAGTCCGGCAGGCACGAAGTAATTATCCGGCGGACGATAAGCCCGCCACGTTAACGCAGTATTCAGACGACCTCATAGAGATACGGAGCTCGAAATGGCGAAAGAAAAATTTGACCGCAGCAAGCCGCACGTAAACGTAGGGACGATCGGGCACATCGATCATGGCAAGACGACGTTGACGGCGGCCATCACC
>Ga0208478_1000224_pt1 | contig 21888 bp, 14 predicted proteins | sample NGESurdeep072012_5_FD_184462 | JGI IMG/M metagenome (GOLD analysis project Ga0208478, IMG submission 184462) | Arctic peat soil microbial communities from Barrow, Alaska - NGEE Surface sample 415-2 deep-072012 (SPAdes) | ecosystem: Environmental > Terrestrial > Soil > Wetlands > Peat ...
AGGAAGGTGAAGGAACCTGCTTCATAATTACTCTCCCTATGGCAAAAGGATCTGTTCTTACGGGAAAGGAATAATCAATCAATTGTCAGATCCGCTAATCCTTTTTTATCAATTATCTTAATGTTTTTACCTTTTGCTTCAATATATCCTTCATTTTCAAGGTCGCCAAGTGCCCTTGCCACCGATGGCCGGGTAACACCGAAAAAATCAGCAAGGTCATTCTGTGTCATACCGAGAGTAACCGATATCATATCATTTCCGGCTTTCTGAAGGATATAATTGGCAAGTTTCCCTTTTATTGTTTTAAAATTCAGGAATTTTATTTTCTCAGAAAGGAACTGGGAACGGTTAGAGATCATATCAAGAAAATTAACGAAGAGAGTATCATACTTCATTAATAATTTAAGAAAATCAGGTTTCTCGATTAAAAGCAATTCTCCGTCCGTGACGGCTATTACATTGACAGGAAATCTGTTCCGGCTTCCAAACATGAAAGCAGAAGCAAGAGCTCCCGGGACAGGAATATCTTCAATCTTAATTACCCGGCCTGCATAATCTGCCATTTCGCCCTTCACAATACCATTGATAACAATTATCAGTGCATTAACCGGTTCCCCGCTTTGAGATATCATCGATCCTGACTGAAATTTCTTAACTCTGAAAGGCACCTTTGTGAGAATTATTTCAATATCATCAGGAGTCATTCCATTGAACAGAGGAGCATTTGAGAGAAGAGAATAGTCCATGGTTTTCTCACAAAAATAGCAAATTGGAATAATATAGTGGCTAGAGCTTGGAGTGCCTAAAGTACTTAAAGTTGAAAAATAATATTTTAAACTCTAATTTATATACGTAAGTGCTTAATTCATTTTAAATCTAGTTCATCTTAGGTACTTTAGGCTCTCCAGGCACTTTCACCATGTTATTCTATTTTCTATTACATTTGGTTCTTCTAAAACGTTTTCAAATGAAAAAAATAGTCATTCTTTTTTCAGTATTGATTTTGTCAGCTTCGCGATTGGCCTTCTCGCAGGATGATTTTGAAACAAAATTGCTGAAACAATTTCATTCCATCCAGAGCCAGGAGATGATGACCTGGATTGAGAAGCTTTGCTCTCCCGAATTTAATGGAAGGCTAGCCGGAACACCGGAATTTATAGCCAGCGCTGAATGGGTGGCTGGAAAGTTAAAAGAATGGGGTATTAAACCTGCAGGCGACAATGGAAATTATTTTCAATGGTTTGATTTTCCTTATACTGTTGTAAATGATATTGGCAGTCTTACTCTGAATCTGGCCCAGCCAGATGGCTCCATAATAAGAAAAAACTATAACTACCCCGATGAATATTATCCCGGAATGAATTCCGGCAGTGGAGAAATAACTGCTGAAGTTGTCTATGTCGGATATGGTGTTTCAGCTACTGAACTGAACTATGATGACTACAGAGGAATTGATGTAAAGGGAAAAATTGTGCTGATGAACAGAGATGTACCCTACTCCGACCCAAGAAACCCTGAATACAATAAATGGGTTGGATATTGTTATCACCAGTACAAACTTGAAAATGCAGTGAAACACGGTGCAGCAGGGATGTTGTATATAGATGGGGCTATGGCAAATCCTAATATCTCGTATGATCCGTCAATTATTGTTTGCGGTATCGGACCTCAGCCCCTTGCAGATATTTTTGCCGGATTAGAAACTACAAATATGGAAATCCTTGATAAAATATCAAAAACTTTTAAGCCGGCATCTTTTAACACTGGTAAAAATATTACAATCAAAGCCAACACCACAAGACATCCAGAAGGGAAAGCCTGCAATGTGATTGGAATTATTGAAGGTAGCGACCCGGTCCTGAAAAATGAGGTTATTATCATAGGTGGTCATCTTGATGCAGTCGGGAAGGCAGGAAAGGTTGTAAACGGAGCACTCGATAATGGGAGTGGTGTCGTTGATATTATGGGGGCTGCCAAAGCGATGGCACTTTCGGGGATCGGATTAAAAAGATCTGTAATGTTTCTATTTATGGGAGGAGAAGAAGGTGGGCTGGTCGGAAGCAGAACTTACACTGAAAAACCTCTCTTTGCAAAAGACAAAACTATTACCTATATCAATCTTGATATGGTTGGGAATGGCACAGGACTTTCAGTAAGTGCAGGAAGTACCTACAAAGATCTGCTGAACTATTTCTTACAGGCTAATACACAGTATATTCACAGGACCATGCAAACTTCAGCCCCTATTCCAGGAACCTATTATGGCAGACCAAGAAGCGATGGTGTTGTCTTCAGTCTTGCAGGTTACAGGACAATGGAAATAGGAACCACTGGTTGGTATAAAAAGGTATATTACCATCTGCCTGGCGATGATCCCGATGCAATTACAATCGACATTATGGAGGATGTGTCTAAGATGATTTACATAGGACTCATAAATATGGCAAATGACAGTTCGCTGAAGTTTTAATTCGTAAGGATCTGTTTCATCATAAAAACCCCTCTGTCGCTTCGCGATATCTCCCCCAAGGGAGAGAAAAAACTCTTCCGTAAAGTTGAATTATATCAGAATGCAGTGTATTTTTCCCCCGTGAGGGGAAATAAAAATGGGGTACAACGAAATGAATGGTCTTCCTTAAAATCCACCTTTTTGTAACATATGTTACAATTTTTCTCATTGCATTTTTCCAATTTTGCAGAAGAAAACTAAAAATATGCCGGATGAAAAGAGATGTTTTAAAGATTTATGAGGATCTGTGCAATGGTTGCGGTCAGTGTGTTCCAAACTGCCACGAAGGCGCGTTACAGGTAATCGATGGCAAGATAAAACTTATAAGTGAACTAATGTGCGACGGACTTGGTGCCTGCATAGGGCATTGCCCTGAGGGAGCTATTACAATTGAGACAAGGGAAGCAGAGCCATATAGCGAAACACGCGTCATGGAACAGATGAAAGATAAGGGGAAAAATACAATTGTTGCACATCTCAAACATCTTAAGGATCATGGAGAAACGGGTTTTCTTCAGGAGGGTGTGTCTTATATCAAAGACAACAGACTAAAGCTAAAATTCAATCTCGATGAGGTAATAAGCGAAGTACATAATCATGGTAAGTCGTTAGTAACTGAATATCAGGCTTATAACCATTCTCAGCAACATGATAATGCAGGTGGCGGCTGTCCTGGGTCAAGGGCGATGGTTATTGAAAAACCATCAGGACAGAATAACAATGTATCGCCGGCAGATCAGCCATCTGAACTCAGACAGTGGCCAATGAAGATGCATCTTGTCAACCCGAATGCGCCTTATTTCAGGAATGCAGATCTATTATTGGCTGCCGACTGTGCGGCATTCTCAATGGGTGATTTTCATAGTAAACATTTAAAAGGCAAATCTCTGGCAATAGCTTGTCCGAAACTTGACCAGGGAACTGAATCATACATCGAGAAACTGACTGCCATGATTGACATTGCCAAAGTGAATACGATAACTGTTATGATGATGGAAGTCCCCTGTTGCGGTGGTCTGTTGCAGATGGTAAAAACAGCATTGGGTAACGCCTCCATAAAAGTTCCTGTAAAGAAGATAATTGTCGGAATAAATGGGGAGTTACTGCATGAAGATTGGGTGTAAAAATATAATTTGAAAATTTGGAAATGAGAAAATTTGAAAATCTGATGATTTTCAAACCTATATTCTACAAATAGAATATTATAAAATTAATATTACTGATAATGAATATGTTACGTTATCTAAATAAATGATATATATCACAAATGCATTTATTTAGATTGATTCTTATGAGGGAATTTAATATATTTGAATTGTAAGTATTCAGTTCCAAAAGATTCGTTTTTAACCTTTTCAAAACCTCACTTTATGACTCCTAAATCAGTTCTCTCCGGAGTATCTTCTTCTAATTATTTTCTGGGTTTTGATATTGGGTCTGTCTCTCTGAATACCGTCGTTATCGATGAGAAATACAATATTCTGGAGGAGCATTATGATTATATTCATGGAAGGCCTTTTAATGTCCTGAAAGATAGATTATCCTCTGTTTTGGAAAAATACTCATCTGAAACGATTAAAGGAATTGCTGTTACAGGTACCGGAGGAAAGCTTGCCATCGGACTTATTGGAGGAGTTTTTGTCAATGAAATAATTGCACAGGCAACGTCAACCGGAAAATTGTATCCCGAAGCAAAAACAGTTATTGAAATAGGGGGCGAAGATTCTAAACTTATTATTCTGGAGAAAAACCCTGAAAACGGACAATCCAGACTTGTTGATTTTGAAATGAATAGTATCTGCGCTGCTGGAACAGGTTCATTTCTCGACCAACAGGCAAGAAGAATAGGTGTCGCTATTGAAAACGAATTTGGTACGATGGCGCTAAAATCGGTAGATCCACCCAGGATAGCAGGACGTTGCAGTGTTTTTGCGAAAAGCGATATGATCCACCACCAGCAGATAGCAACTCCGCTGTATGATATTGTGGCAGGTTTATGTTTTGCATTAGCCAGAAACTTTCGCAGTAATGTAGCAAGAAGTAAAGAAATCAGAAAACCTGTTGTCTTTTCCGGAGGAGTTGCAGCAAATACAGGTATGATAAGGGCTTTCAGGGAAACTCTAAACCTCATTGACGGAGAACTTATAATCCCACAACACCATTCTGCCATGGGAGCAATAGGTGCGGTCTATTATGCCCGCGCCAATAAACTCAATATGAACGATTTCCAGGGAGTTTCAAAACTTGAAAAATATCTTGCCGGAACTACGACAAAATTTGTGAGCCTTCCTCCTCTTAAGGAATCTACAGCAGAATACAGAAAGGGGGTTCATTTCATCAAAAACGGCAAAGACAAAGTGCGTGTCTATCTGGGACTGGACATCGGTTCTCTGAGCACAAATGTAGTACTGATAGATGAAGAACACAAGGTTGTTGCAAGACGTTATCTTCCAACTGCAGGAAATCCTCTTGAAGCCATCCGGAAAGGCATGACTGAAATATTTGATGAGGTTGGGGAGGATATCATTGTTCTCGGGGCAGGGACTACAGGTTCCGGAAGGTACCTTACAGGTGATTTTATCGGTGCCGACATTATTGTAAATGAAATTACCGCCCAGGCAACCGCTGCGATTGACTATGATCCTACAGTTGATACAATATTCGAAATTGGCGGACAGGATTCCAAATATATCAGCATTGAAAATGGTGTCGTGGTTGATTTTGAAATGAATAAAGTATGTGCTGCAGGTACAGGATCGTTTCTTGAGGAGCAGGCTGAAAAACTGAATATCAATATTGTAGAGGAATTCGGTTGTATGGCGCTCAATTCTGATTGTCCGGTAAAGCTGGGTGACCGCTGCACTGTATTTATGGAATCTGATCTTAACTCATTCATGCAGAAGGGAGCAAAAAACGAAAACCTGGTAGGAGGGCTCGCCTATTCGATTGTATATAATTATCTTCAAAAGGTAGTCGGCGACAGGAGGATAGGCGACAAAATTTTCTTCCAGGGTGGTGTCACTAACAATAAAGCGGTAGTTGCTGCTTTCGAACAGGTTGTTGGAAAAAAGATAATAATACCACCGCATTTTGATGTGACCGGGGCTATCGGCGCTGCTATTCTGGTCAAAAGATCAATGGCAGAAGGACAGAAAACAAGGTTTAAAGGTTTCGGCGTGAGAAATGCCAGCTATAAAGTCAGCAGGTTTGTCTGCCAGTCATGCACTAACCATTGTGAAATCAGGCGCGTACAAATAGAGGGTGAAAAAAAATCACTTTACTATGGCGGACGTTGTGAAAGGTACGAGATGGATGACAGGAAAAAGCTGAATAATAATATCCCAAATCTTTTCACAAAGAGGACCGACATGCTGATGGAAGGATTTGTGGAAAAAGAATCAGGGAAATCTACTTCTATAGGGATTCCAAGAGCTCTGATGGTATTTTATCAGCAATTTCCCTTCTGGAGGAGCTTCTTTGAACAACTTGGATTTACTGTAGTGATTTCCAAAGAATCGGATAAATCTCTTGTAACAAAGTCAATTGAGACAATAACCGCTGAGACATGCCTGCCGGTTGAACTGATGCATGGTCATGTTATTGATCTTATGGAGAAGGATGTTGACTATATCTTTCTTCCCTTCATTGTTAATGGTAAACAAAAGGAAGGAAATAAGACATATAACTGCAACTGTCCGTGGATACAGACATATCCTTTCATGATAAAGGCTGCCCTCCGGGGAAAAGTTGATGAATCAAAACTTCTCATCCCAACACTTCATTTCAGGTTTTTTGAAAGAGCTCTTGTCGGTGAGATGACGGAATATTTCAATGAGAAATTCGGGATAAGCAAGACAGCGATCAGGCAAGCAATTTATAAGGCCGATGAGGCACAGACTTCATTCGAAAAACGACTTATAGAATATGGGAAAGAGGTACTTAATTCTATCCCCGAAAACTGCCGTCCTGTGGTACTTTTAGGAAGACCTTACAACAGTACGGATCAGCACCTCAATCTGGGACTGGTAGAAAAGCTTATAAACCAGAATGTTATGCCAATCCCCCTGGATATGCTTGATCTGTCTCCATTCAATATATTTGAAAACTACAGAAATATGTACTGGCCAAACGGGCAAAAGCTTATTGCTGCAGCACAATTAGTCGCAAAAAATGATAAGCTCCATGCAGTATATATCAGTAACTTCCGTTGCGGACCCGACTCATTTATCTGGCATTATGTTACAGAAGAGCTTAAAGGAAAACCATTTCTGCATCTTGAAATTGATGAACACTCGGCCGACGCGGGAATGATAACCCGTATTGAAGCTTTTCTAGACAGCCTCAGCGGTTCAGAAAAAAACGAGAAGAAAAAGATGACAATCTTCAGACCACGTCCTGGTCCGTCCTCACCCCAGAAAGACAGGGTGTTGTATTTTCCTTACATGAATGATGGCGCATATATGATATCTGCTGCTGCCCGCAGTTGCGGTATCCAATCCGAAGTACTTCCGAAACAGACAGGAGAAGATTTAGCTCTGGGAAGAAAATACACCTCATCAAAAGAGTGCTTTCCAATGATCTGCACCACAGGCAGTTTTCTTAAAAAACTTATGGAGCCGGGTGCAGATCCTACAAAAATAAGTTTTTTTATGCCCGATCATAATGGCCCATGCCGGTTTGGCCAGTATAACCAATTTCACAGGATTCTTTTTGACAGGCTTGGATTTCAGGAAGCTGAGCTTATTACGCCATCAAATGATACATCGTATGAAGATGTTGCCGGTGAACATGGGCAAAAATTCAGGATAAATGCATGGAAAGGATTTATAGTTGCCGACTACCTCCATAAAATTCACAGGGAAACCCGGCCCTATGAAATAAACAAAGGAGATTCAGACAGGCTTTATCAGGATTCATTATCGCGACTTGAAAAATGTATTGAGAACGGATCAGCAGACCTTCATAAAACACTCGTCGGAGTCGTTTCAGATTTTATGGCTATAAAGGTTGACAAAAACCAGAGAAAACCTGTGGTTTCAATAATCGGTGAGATATTTATGCGAGATAATGCAGCATGCAATGGTAATATCTCAAACAGACTGGAGGACCTTGGTGTCGAAGTGTTTGTTGCTCCATTTTCTGAATGGATATCCTATTCTACCTACCGCTTTACCCGCGACAGCAGGTGGAAAAATGATAAAAAAGGTATTGTAAAATCAAAAATTCAGGGATTAGGTCAGGAAATAATTGCAGCTTCCCTCCTTCGCGGTATTGAAAAATTTACCGATCATGAAAAAGACGTATCGCTTCATGATATGCTTAATTTATGCAATAAGTATATTAATCAATTCTATGATGGAGACCCCCCTGTTGCAATAGGTACATCCATAGCTCTTACACAACGTGGCGTTTCAGGAATTGCTGCCATTCTGCCTTTCACATGTATGCCGGGAACACTTGTAGCTTCAGTAAGTGATACTTTCAGGAAAGACCATAACAATATTCCTTTTATTAATATCGCTTATGATGGTCAGGATTCAGTATCACTTGATACCAGACTTCAGGCGTTTGTTTTCCAGGTTAAAGAATTTGCTATGGCCAGGGAACATGCTCCAGTTAGTCTGTAATATGTTGAAGTCTTAAAGTCTTGAGGTCTGTCGCTTCGCTCCGTCTTTTAAGTCTTCACGCTTCGCTGTCTTCTTTGTGACTATAAGACAGGCCGAAGGCCATAAAGACATAAAAGACAACCCGAAGGGCGTTAAGACTTCAAGACTTTATGACTTTAACATTGAATCCAATAGTTTCCAGCATTTGCCTGACCTTCGCTGTTCCTCCTTTCAAATCTATTCTATAGGAAGTAAACTCCCTTCTGAGAGGATAATCGCCTCTCTGATTTTCAAAATCAGAAGGTGAAAGACGAAGTCTTAAATTATCTTCTTCAATATTATAAGTATGATTTACAGCTTCCCTGACTATTTCTTCTTCGACCTTGCCTTCACAATCAATTGATATATAAGGAAAAGCAGGAGGTGGAACGTTCTTTGGGTACCAGTTTTCTGACGGAAGATTAAAATACTTGCTTAAGGAGTTAACAACCATTGCTGTTCCATTGGCTTTACCATCAGTCGAATAGCCTGCAATATGAGGAGTGGCAATAAAAGCCTGTTGCATAAGTTCGAGATCAATATCCGGTTCATTTTCCCATACATCTATTACTGTACCACCAAGTCTGCCAGAATAAAGCACTTTTTTAAATGCATATGTGTCAGTAACTTCACCACGAGAAGAATTGAAAAACCATGCTCCTCTCTTAATCTTTTTAAAATTATCATCATTAAAAAGATGATAAGTATAATCTTCCCCGACTACATTCAGAGGCACATGAACTGTCACAATATCAGATTCAGACAAAACGGTATTTAGGCCGTGAAAATTCTTCTTACCTTCCAGTCTTGCCCGCGGAGGATCATTCAACAGGACATTCATTCCGATACTTCGTGCAAACTTTTCAACCTTAGATCCGGCATTGCCCACACCAATAATTCCTAATGTCTTGTCTTTCAGATTAAAGTGGTATTCAGCGGAAATCTTCAGCAAAGCTGCCGCAATATATTGCTGAACCGACAATGAATTACACCCCGGAGCATTAGTCCAGCTGATCTTGTTTTTACTGCAATAATGTGTATCTATATGATCGAACCCGATAGTAGCAGTACCAATAAACCTGACGCTTGTCCCCTCCAGCAGATTCTCAGTACATTTAGTTCTAGTACGGATCAGCAGGGCATCACAATCCATCAGTATATCCCTTTCAATCTTTTTCCCCGGAATATAAACTACTTCTGCAAGAGTTTCAAGCGCTCCCTTAAGAAAAGGGATTTTATCATCGGCAATAATTTTCATTTTAACTGAAATATTGTAAAAAATAATAGCTCTATTTTTATAAAAAGCTTTGAAGTTCTTTGTAAAGTCTTTGCACGGGCAGCCCTACAACATTGAAATAAGACCCATCAATGTGGCTACATGCAATAATGCCGATCCATTCCTGAATTCCGTACGCTCCTGCTTTATCATAAGGTTTATATGAATCGATATAATAATAGATATCCTCTTCTGAAAGAGTTTCAAAAGTGACTTTTGTTGAGTCAGAAAAGGTTATTTGCTTTGAGAGAGAGAGAAGAGATACTCCGGTGATAACTTCATGAGTGTTTCCGGATATTTCCTTCAGAATGCGTGCTGCATCTTCGCGATTGAGGGGTTTTCCAAGTACTTTGTTGTTACACCACACAATTGTATCGGCAGCAATAACTATCTCATTATCTGATATTTCATTTTTAAAGAAAGCTGCCTTTTCATGTGCAACATACCTTGCAATCTCCTCCCCGCTCATACCTTCAGGATAAATCTCTTCATATTCCCTGATAATCACATCAAATTTAAGACCCAGTTCCCGGAGCAGTTGCTGCCTCCGTGGGGAACGTGAAGCAAGAATTATCTTAAAGTCATTGAGTTTGTCGATAATCATCAGATTAGGTTCCAGGTGAGTATTACTTTTACAATTACTGAGTAAAGTACACCGGTTATCATTACTATTTTCATTATTCTGCTCGCACTATGGAGCTGTTTTTTTTCATTGCTTTTTATAAGTTTAAAAATGACAAATAAAAGAGGTAAAACGATCATAACAGTTACATAGATCAATGTTATCGTATCATTAACAAAAAAGTGCCATATAAGGTAAAGCATAATAATAGTTAGTGTGATAAGACATATAGAAACTATTTTTGATGAAAGCACTCCTATTACAACAGGAACAGTATTTCTTCCATATGCTGTATCTCCTTCAAAATCTTCGATATCCTTGATTATCTCACGAATAAGATTAGTTAAGAAAGCGAAAAGAGCAAATCCGCCAACCCAGTAAATAATAAAGTTTATCTGGGGTAGCCTAATAGCATTTATTGTGTAGTATTTATATAATGCAGGCCATTCATAAAAAACTACAAGCATTGGAACCATCGCTGTTAGAAGTGCGACAATAAGATTACCAATCAAAAACTGTCTTTTGTAGCTTGTTGAATAAAAGTAGAGTAACCCTGAAACTACCAGAAACATTGTTCCCAGCCATATATACCCCGCTTTATAAGAGAGATAGAATCCTGCTGCCACGCCGGTAATATTAAAAATGGAATGCCACATCATTGCCTGGCGTCGGGGAATTTTTGTGCCGACAATTACCTTACCCTTGTTAATCAGGTCAGTCTTTATATCAAAATAATCATTAATAACATATCCGCCTGCAGTGATAAAGACAGTGGCGGCTACCAGTAAAACAAAGTCGTACCATGGAAATTGGATTGACATGGGAATCTCTTCGCCGCTTCCTTTAATTAATATTACTCCGATCTTGCTGATTAACGGTGCAAGGACTGCATATCTCATCAACACCATAGTAAGAATAACCATGAGAAGATTTTGCCATCTGATCAGTTTCAGGAATGCTTTCATATTTTACCAAATAAATGCGTCTGAATCCATCCAATTATTATGTAATCTTAAAACCTGTTCGATGACATCTCTCACACATCCTTCTCCTCCTTTCTTATCAGAAATATATGAAGAAACCTGTTTGATCTCACTGTCTGCATCAGAGGGGCATACCGGAATGCCCGCTTCTTTCATCACTTCAAAATCAGGAATATCATCACCCATGAATAAAACATCTGATTTATTAAGATCGTGTTTTTTAAGAAAAATATTAAAATCATTGAGTTTACTTCGGCTTCTGAGGCAGATATCATTTACTCCCAGCATCCTGAGCCTCTTTTGATACTTCTTTGAATTGCTTCCCGAAATTATACCAATATGATAACCCTTCTTCACCGCAAGCTGGAGAGCATAACCATCACGAAGGTTAACGGTTCTGTTTGGTACTCCAAAAGAATTCAGGTTTATTGTCTGGAGCGACAAAACTCCGTCAATATCAAAAATAAATGCTTTTACTTTTACAAGGTCTTCTTTAAAATTAGCCATTATCCCTGCTTATTATAGTATTGAATTATAGATATTGTCATCTCATTATAAATCCGCTGCAACTCTTTGGAGAAAGATAGTAATTCCAATTGCTTTTCTATTGTATTTTTATCATGTCTGACAGCAGGCCCTGTCTGTGAGTTTTCAGGACCCGAATCCATAGCTTTGGAGATGGTCTCCTTTATTAATGGAGCCAATATTTCAAAAGTAATACCTGTTTTTAAGGTAACCTCCTTACCCAGAGTCAGCATATGATTTGTAAAGTTGCAGACAAAAACGGCAGCAAGATGAAGCATTCTTCTTTTCTCAGTATCAACGAAATGCACTTTCCCATGAATCGATTCTGCTATGTTTCTGAGGATTGCTGATGATTCCTCATCTGAAGATTCAAGTAAAAAAGGGAGATTCACAAAACTTACCTTCCTTCCTTTTGAGAAAGTCTGCAAAGGGTAAAAAATGCCTTTATGTTCGATATGTTCAGGAAAAATATCTGTACCGAAACTACCGGCGGTATGAACAACAAGAGTTCCAGCTGCGCACTTAATTTTATCCAGAACACTATTTAACCTGTGGTCAGGAACGGCAACAATTATAATTTTTGTGGATTCAGGGAACAAAAGGTCTGCCGACCACACTGCCTTGCATGAATCAGCAAGCGACCTACCGCTGACCTCAGATTCAGAAGCAATCATATCTATTCTAAAGCCGGCATGAAACAATTCTTTGCACAAAGCCTCTGCAACTCTTCCAGCCCCGGCAAAAGAAATATTCATCTGATACATTATCCAATTTTTCAGAAATATACAAAATTACCCGAATTTCAGATAACCGGTAGAATGAAAGAAGAGATATCTTTAATTCTGAGGAGTTGCAGAATTTTGAAGAGTGCCAGTTCCAGGCTTATTCTTACCGTACAGATTGAGGAACAGGTCAGTAGCCTGGATATCGTAGGTCCTATATGAACTCTGATAGGAAGAATTACTGGATTGGTAAACATAATTACAATCCCAGTATACAGTTCCTGATAACTGTAATATATCACCATATTTAGCATTAGCCAGTTTTGGAAACATCTCAGACGGGTTGCAGAAAATATAAGTCGAATACATGTCACCTACTGTCATAGCGCTAATAGTTGATCCATCAGTAAAATAAATATAACTCGAGGTTCCGGAAAGAGTGAACAGAACATCTTTTCCACAACCACATTTTGCTTGTTTTTTGCAACCTGTATATGAAAAAACTGGGGCGATAATGATCAATGCGACAAAAATTTTTCTTATAGTGTTTCCTCTCATTTCAGATAAATCTTATTCTGTTATTAGTAATTAACGGACAAAGTAAACAATTATTTTATGCCTGAGCTGTTGGCCCACCAAAACTTAAAGGTATTGCCGGTCCTGATCCTTTGACTTCTTTAATTGTCCCGTGGACAGATTCGTACTTGGCAATGTTATCCTGAAGAGCCGCGACAAGCCTTTTTGCATGTTCCGGAGTCAGGATTATCCTCGATTTGACTTGTGCCTTGGGTATACCCGGCATTATGCGTACGAAATCGATTACAAATTCAGAAGCTGAGTGAGTTATTACTGCAAGGTTGGAATAAGTTCCCTGAGCAATTTCTTCGTTCAGTTCAATACTGATCTGTGTAGGGTTCTTGGGATCTGTCATAGTTGTCAATTATTAATCCTATTTGCCTTGTTCTGCTTCAGTTTCCTCTTCTACACCAACAAGGTTTTCATACTCCTCAAGTGATCCGACAATAATACCATTGTATTGCCTTTGACCTGTTCCTGCCGGAATCAGATGCCCGACAATCACGTTTTCCTTAAGTCCTTCCAGTCTGTCGATCTTACCCAATATTGCTGCTTCATTCAATACTTTTGTTGTCTCCTGGAAAGAAGCGGCTGAGAAGAAACTCTTTGTCTGAAGGGAAGCTCTTGTTATTCCTTGCAAAACCTGACTTGAAGTAGCGGGTATTGCATCCCTGGCCTCAACAACTTTAAGGTCGCGACGTTTCAGGACAGAATTGTCATCCCTTAGTTTACGGGCTGAAATAATCATACCGGGACGCAGAGTCTGAGAATCACCACCATCAATAATCACTTTCTTTCCATAGATCCAGTCATTTTCATCCATGAACTCAAGTTTATCAACTACTTGACGTTCAAGGAATTTTGTGTCACCCGGATCAACAATCTCAACCTTACGCATCATCTGGCGGACAATTATCTCAAAATGTTTATCATTGATCTTTACTCCCTGTAAACGGTAAACTTCCTGTATCTCGTTGACAATATATTCCTGTACCTTTGTCGGTCCCTTTATTGCAAGAATGTCGGATGGTGTAATAGCTCCATCGGAGAGAGGGATACCGGCTTTTACATAATCATTCTCCTGGACAAGTATCTGTTTTGAAAGGGGTACAAGGTATTTCTTAGTCTCATCAGTCTTTGATTTGATAGAGATTTCCCTGTTGCCTCTTTTGATCTTTCCAAATGTAACTTCACCATCGATTTCCGAAACAATTGCGGGATTGGACGGGTTACGGGCTTCAAAAAGCTCGGTAACGCGGGGAAGACCACCGGTTATATCGCCCGATTTTCCGACTGCACGTGGTATTTTAGCAAGCACTTCACCTGCTTCAACCATTTTATTTGTATCGACTACCAGGTGAGATCCTACGGGAAGGTTATATATCCTTAGTTCTTCGCCTTTTGAATTTAAAATTTTAATTGCAGGGTTCTTTGTTTTATCCCTGCTCTCAATAATAACTTTCTCCTTAAAACCGGTCTGTTCGTCAGACTCTTCACGGAATGTAATACCTTCTATGAGAAAGTCATATCCAATTTTTCCAGCCATTTCAGAAATAATAACAGCATTGAAAGGATCCCATTCGCAGATCAGTTTTCCTTTTTCAATCTCCTGCCCAGGCTTAATATAAAGCTTTGAGCCATAAGGAATTGTATGAGTCGTAAGGGCAATACCGGTTTTCTTGTCAACTATCCTTAGTTCAGCAAGACGTCCTATAACTATATCTATATCACCTTTTTCGACATCTTTTTTAGGTACTGTTCTTATCTCTTCAATCTCAGCGATACCGCCATAACGTGCAACAAGCCTTGATTCAGTGGTAATATTTGAGGCAGTTCCTCCAACATGGAATGTACGGAGAGTGAGCTGAGTTCCGGGTTCACCAATACTCTGTGCAGCAATTACACCTACAGCTTCACCTTTTTGAACCATTCGTCCGTTTGCCAGGTTACGTCCATAACATTTTGCGCATACTCCCTTTTTGGATTCGCATGTGAGAACCGAACGGATCTCAACCTGTTCAATCGGTGAATCTTCAATTTTCTTAGCCAGGTCCTCAGTAAGTTCCTGCCCCGATTCAACGATCAGTTCACCTGTAAGCGGATGATAAACATTATGAACAGTTGTACGACCCAGAACCCTTTCGTATAATGATTCAACTACTTCCTCATTCTTCTTTATCGCAGTGGCAATCAATCCGCGAAGCGTTCCGCAATCTTCTTCATTAATAATTACATCCTGCGAAACGTCAACCAGACGACGGGTAAGATAACCTGCGTCCGCCGTTTTAAGAGCTGTATCTGCAAGACCTTTACGAGCACCGTGGGTTGAGATAAAATACTCAAGAACCGACAGTCCTTCTTTAAAGTTTGAAAGGATAGGGTTTTCGATAATTTCTGAACCGGCAGCTCCTGATTTCTGGGGTTTTGCCATAAGACCCCTCATCCCGGAGAGCTGACGAATCTGTTCCTTTGAACCCCTTGCGCCGGAGTCAAGCATCATGTAAACTGAATTGAATCCCTGCTTGTCGGTCGACAGCTGTTTCATTAAGGTTTGCGTGAGCCTTGCATTAACATGTGTCCAGATATCGATAATCTGATTATAACGTTCGTTATTGGTAATGAATCCCATGCTGTAGTTATTCAGCACTTCTTCTACCTGCTCGTAACCTTCTTCAACAAATTTTTCTTTTTCTGCAGGTATGATAACATCATCAAGGTTGAAAGACAACCCACCTTTGAAAGCAGAATAGAATCCAAGATTCTTAATATCATCAAGGAAATTTGCAGTCTTAGCTGTACCGGCGAGTTTAAGAACACGTCCGATAATATCCCTTAAAGATTTCTTTGTAAGGATCTCATTGATATAACCAACTTCAGCAGGTACAAACTGATTAAAGATAACCCTGCCGACAGTGGTTTCAATCAGGTGGTTAATTAACTCACCATCTTTCCTGTCGTTGGCTTTTACTTTTATATGAGCATGAAGGTCAATAACGCCTTCATTATATGCTATGTTAACTTCCTGTGGGGAATAGAAAATCAGACCTTCACCCCTTACCTTTTCAGTTTCTGTACTCTTACGGCCTTTGGTAATATAATAAAGGCCAAGAACCATGTCCTGCGAAGGAACAGTAATAGGTGCACCATTTGCAGGGTTGAGAATATTATGTGAAGCCAGCATAAGCATCTGAGCCTCAAGTACTGCACCATTACCAAGAGGAAGGTGAACTGCCATCTGGTCACCGTCAAAGTCAGCGTTGAAAGCTGTACAAACAAGAGGGTGAAGCTGAATAGCTTTTCCTTCAATAAGCTTAGGTTGGAATGCCTGGATGCCAAGCCTGTGAAGTGTTGGAGCACGGTTAAGCAGAACAGGGTGTCCTTTAAGAACATTCTCAAGAATATCCCATACAACTGGGTCTTTCCTGTCAACTATTTTCTTAGCAGATTTAACTGTCTTAACAATGCCGCGTTCAATAAGCTTACGGATAATAAATGGCTTATAAAGTTCAGCTGCCATATCCTTTGGTAATCCACATTCGTGTAATCCTAGTTCAGGACCAACGACAATTACTGAACGTGCAGAATAGTCGACCCTTTTACCAAGCAGGTTCTGACGGAACCTTCCCTGTTTTCCTTTCAGACTGTCGCTAAGCGATTTAAGGGGACGGTTAGCATCTGTTTTTACAGCATTTGCTTTCCTTGAATTATCGAACAGGGAATCGACAGCTTCCTGAAGCATACGTTTTTCATTACGAAGGATTACTTCGGGAGCTTTTATCTCGATAAGTCTTTTCAGACGGTTATTTCTGATGATAACCCTTCTGTAAAGATCGTTAAGGTCGGAAGTTGCAAATCGTCCGCCATCGAGAGGTACAAGAGGCCTCAGTTCAGGTGGAATAACTGGTACAACTTTGATAATCATCCACTCAGGTTTGTTAACCTGCTTGGAATCTCTGAAAGCTTCAACCACCTGAAGACGTTTAAGTGCCTCATTTTTACGTTGTTGTGAAGTTTCAGTATTTGCCCTGTGACGAAGAGAATAGGACATCTCGTCAAGATCAATACGAGCCAGAAGTTTATAAAGTGCTTCTGCACCCATATCAGCAACAAACTTATCGGGGTGATTATCTTCAAGATACTGGTTTTCTTTTGGAAGTGATTCAGTAATTTCGAGATATTCCTCTTCAGTAAGAAAATCGAGATATTTAACCCCATCCACAGCTTTGATTCCGGGGTTAATAACTACATATCTCTCATAATATATAATTGAATCGAGCTTCTTGGTCGGAAGACCCAGAAGATATCCGATTTTATTTGGCAATGAACGGAAATACCAGATATGTGCAACAGGAACTACCAGGGAAATATGTCCCATCCTTTCGCGACGTACTTTCTTTTCAGTTACTTCAACACCACAACGGTCGCAGACGATGCCTTTATAACGGATTCTTTTGTATTTTCCGCAATGACACTCGTAATCCTTTACCGGACCAAATATCCTCTCGCAGAATAATCCATCGCGTTCAGGTTTATATGTACGGTAATTTATTGTTTCGGGCTTCAAAACTTCACCACTTGAACGATCAAGTATTTCTTCAGGTGAAGCCAGACCTATTGAGATTTTTGAGTAACTGGTCTTTGTTTTGTTATCTCTTCTGAATGACATATGCTGAATATTTTTTATTCTAAAACTAAAAATTCAAAACCTGGCGAGATACCTGACTTAATCAAGTATAACGCTCAGTCCGAGACCTCTCAGTTCATGAAGGAGAACATTAAGTGATTCTGGAATACCCGGTAAAGGCATTGGTTCGCCTTTAACAATTGCTTCGTATGCTTTGGCACGGCCTACAACATCGTCAGATTTAATTGTAAGTATTTCCTGCAGGATATGGGCTGCCCCGAATGCTTCGAGAGCCCAGACTTCCATTTCACCAAAACGCTGACCTCCAAACTGAGCTTTACCGCCTAATGGCTGCTGAGTGATAAGTGAATATGGTCCGATTGAACGGGCATGCATCTTATCGTCAACCATGTGGCCCAGTTTAAGCATGTATATAACGCCTACGGTTGCAGGCTGGTCGAATCTTTCGCCTGTTCCACCATCATAGAGGTAAGTCTTTCCGAACTTTGGAAGACCTGCTTCTTCGGTGTATTCAGTGATCTGATTTATTGTAGCACCATCGAAAATAGGTGTTGAGAAAGTAAGTCCGAGTTTTTGCCCTGCCCATCCAAGAACAGTTTCATAAATTTGCCCGAGGTTCATCCTCGAAGGAACACCAAGCGGGTTAAGAACAATATCAACAGGTGTACCATCTTCAAGGAAAGGCATATCTTCAGCCCTCACGATCCTGGCAACGATACCTTTGTTACCATGACGGCCGGCCATCTTATCTCCAACTTTAACCTTACGCTTCTTGGCTATGTAAACTTTAGCAAGACGAACGATACCAGCCGGCAGTTCATCGCCGATAGTGATATTGTATTTCCTGCGTTTGTAAACACCGTCAATCTCCTTATACTTAATTATATAGTTATGGAGAAGTTGTTTGATACTGTCATTTTTCTTTTTATCGGTAGTCCACTTATTAGGATTAGCATTCAGAAAATCGACCTCCTGAAGTTGTTTCAAAGTGAACTTACTTCCTTTAGGAATTACGTCTACATTGAGATAATCTTTGACACCCTGTGAAGTTTTCCCATTAACAAGGATGAAAAGCTTGTCTACAAGTCTTGCCTTGAGTTCATCAGCACTTCTGTTGAATTCTGTTTCAATCTTGTCAAGCAGAGGTTTTTCAACTGCTTTAGCTTTTCTGTCTTTGATAGCCCTGGTGAACAGCTTTTTATCAATAACAACACCATCAAGTGAAGGTCCTGCTTTAAGTGAAGCGTCTTTAACATCGCCGGCTTTATCGCCGAAGATTGCGCGCAGAAGTTTTTCTTCGGGTGAAGGATCTGATTCGCCTTTAGGTGTAATCTTACCTATAAGGATATCACCCGGTCTGATATGCGCTCCTATGCGTATAAGACCATTCTCGTCGAGGTTTTTGGTAGCTTCTTCGCTTACATTGGGAATATCTGAAGTAAGTTCTTCAAGACCACGTTTGGTATCACGAACCTCAAGCTGGTATTCGTCGATATGAACTGAAGTAAAGTAATCCTCCTGAACAACTTTCTCAGAGATTACAATAGCATCTTCGAAGTTGTAACCTTTCCATGGCATGAATGCAACTTTCAGGTTTCTTCCCAGAGCCAGTTCACCATGTTTGGTTCCGTAGCCTTCAGAGAGTACCTGACCTTTAGTTACCTTTTCACCTTTTCTGACTATCGGAATAAGATTTATACAAGTATTCTGGTTCGTTTTCCTGTATTTCGGAAGCGTATAACGTTTAATATCATCATCAAAGCTTACGAACTTTTCTTCATCGGTACGTGTATACCTTACAACTATTTCATTTGAATCTACAAATTCTACCACTCCGTCGCCTTCTGCGGCAAACAGAATGCGACTGTCGCTTATAACCTTTGCCTCAAGGCCGGTACCCACGATTGGAGCTTCCGGGTTTATGAGAGGAACAGCCTGGCGCATCATGTTTGATCCCATGAGAGCCCTGTTGGCATCGTCGTGTTCAAGGAATGGAATGAGTGAAGCAGCTATTGAAGCAATCTGGTTTGGAGCAACATCCATCAGGTCAACCTTTGATACCTCCTCAAACGGATAATCAGCTTCATATCTGCATTTTGCTCTCAGATTTTCAAAATGTCCATCTTTAAGCAATGTAGCATTTGCCTGGGCTATCATTTTTTCTTCTTCCTCTTCAGCGCTAAGCCAGACAATACCTGTCTCACTAAAATCAACCTGGGAATCCTTAACTTTAAGGTATGGCGTTTCGATAAATCCCAGAGTATTAATTTTTGCGAAAACGCAGAGGGATGAAATAAGACCTATATTTGGTCCTTCAGGTGTTTCAATCGGGCAAAGTCGTCCATAATGTGTATAGTGAACATCGCGCACTTCAAATCCTGCTCTCTCACGCGAAAGACCTCCGGGTCCCAGGGCTGACATACGACGTTTATGCGTCATTTCAGCAAGAGGGTTTGTCTGGTCCATGAACTGTGACAGCTGATTTGTTCCGAAGAAGGAATTTATTACAGACGAAAGCGTTTTTGAATTGATCAGATCGACCGGTGTAAACACTTCATTATCCCTGACATTCATTCTTTCGCGGATTGTGCGTGCCATACGTGCAAGTCCAACACCAAACTGTGCAAATAACTGCTCACCTACGGTACGTACCCTTCTGTTGCTAAGGTGATCTATATCATCTATATCGGTCTTAGAGTTAATAAGTTCAATCAGATAACCGATTATCTTTATAATATCTTCCCTTGTAAGAATCTTAACATTCATTTCAGTGTTAAGCCCAAGTTTCTTATTTATCCTGTAGCGTCCTACCTCACCGAGGTCATATCTCTTATCTGAGAAGAACAGTTTGTCGATAACATCGCGGGCAGTTGCCTCATCAGGTGGTTCAGCATTACGGAGCTGACGATAAATATAGATAACTGCCTCTTTTTCAGAGTTACAGGGATCTTTCTGAAGTGTGTTATATATAATTGCATAATCCGAGAGAGTTGTATCATCTTTATGCAAAAGAATTGCCTTTGCACCTGAATCAACAATCAAATCAACATGTTCTGATTCGATAACAGTTTCTCTGTCAAGGATTACTTCATTTCTTTCAATTGAAACAACTTCGCCTGTATCTTCGTCAACGAAATCCTCAACCCATGTTTTTAGTACTCTGGCAGCCAGTTTACGTCCAACGAGTTTCTTGATATTTGTTTTTGATACTTTATGTTCTTCAGCCAGGTTAAATATCTCTAGTATCTCCTTATCGCTTTCGAATCCGATTGCACGGAGGAGTGTAGTCACCGGCAGTTTTTTCTTTCTGTCGATATACGCGTACATCACGTTATTGATATCAGTAGCAAATTCTATCCACGATCCTTTGAAAGGAATTATTCTGGCAGAATAGAGTTTTGTACCATTTGCATGTACGCTTTGCCCGAAAAAGACACCTGGTGAACGGTGCAATTGTGAAACCACTACTCTTTCGGCGCCATTGATAACGAAAGTAGCACGTTCCGTCATATATGGCACTGTTCCAAGATATACATCCTGGATAACTGTATCAAAATCCTCATGTTCCGGATCTGTACAGTAAAGTTTCAGTTTTGCTTTAAGCGGAACACTGAAAGTGAGTCCGCGTTCGATACATTCTTCTATTGTATAACGCGGAGGGTCAATATAATAATCCAGAAATTCAAGAACGAAATTGTTCCTTGTGTCAGTTATCGGGAAATTTTCTGTAAAGACCTTAAAAAGTCCTTCTCTTTTCCTGTTTTCGGGAGTAGTTCCAAGCTGAAAAAACTCACCGAATGATTTCAACTGAACTTCCAGAAAATCAGGATAATCGAGCTGATTTTTTCTGGATGCGAAACTTATTCTTTCGGTATTTTTTGAGGACATTTATTAAAAGATTAAGTGAACTTATAATTTAAAGAACAAAAAGACTTAGTTCCGGAAAATCCGGAACTAAACCTATAACCTATCAACCAGGTATAACTTATTTAAGTTCAACTTCAGCTCCTGCTTCTATTAATTGACTTTTTATTGCTTCAGCTTCATCTTTGGAAACACCTTCCTTAACAGGAGAAGGAGCAGCATCAACTACTGCTTTTGCTTCTTTCAGTCCGAGACCGGTGATATCCTTTACTAATTTAACAATCTGCAATTTCTGACCACCTGCTGCTTTGAGGATGACGTCGAATGTTGATTTCTCTTCAACAGCAACAACATCACTGGCTGCCGGTCCGGCGGCTGCAACTGCAGCTGCAGCTGGTTCAATTCCATACTCATCTTTAAGTATTTTAGCGAGTTCGTTTACTTCTTTTACAGACAAGTTAACCAGTTCTTCTGCAAATTTCTTAAGATCTGCCATTTTTATCGATTTTTAATTTGATTAT
>Ga0208478_1000225_pt1 | contig 21877 bp, 18 predicted proteins | sample NGESurdeep072012_5_FD_184462 | JGI IMG/M metagenome (GOLD analysis project Ga0208478, IMG submission 184462) | Arctic peat soil microbial communities from Barrow, Alaska - NGEE Surface sample 415-2 deep-072012 (SPAdes) | ecosystem: Environmental > Terrestrial > Soil > Wetlands > Peat ...
CCAACAACTCCTGGAACACCAAAAACAACCCCTGTGACAACAGGAACTATAATTGCCATAAGTGCAGGAACAACCATTTCTTTCTGTGCGCCTTTGGTTGCAATTGCCACACATTTTGCATACTCGGGTCTTCCTGTCCCTTCCATAATCCCCGGAATTTCACGGAACTGTCGTCTTACTTCATCAACCATTCGTCCTGCATTTCTTCCGACAGCTTTCATAGCCATTGCAACAAATACAAAACACATCATTGCTCCAATAAAAAGACCTGCAAGCAATATCGGGTTGAAGAGTGAAAGGTTATAGGCTGAAACAAAATCCTTTATTCCTGCATGCGAGACTTCGACTGCCTGCTGACCTGCCTGAACAGCTGCTGGCATATGACTCTTATAAAACAAAACATCACCGATCTGTTTATAACCATCAACACTTTTGTCAGCAAGTCTGCCAAGCCAGAGTTTCACTTCCTCCATATATGCCGCAACAAGAGCCAGGGCAGTAAGAGCAGCTGAACCAATGGCGAAACCCTTACCTGTAGCCGCTGTTGTGTTTCCTAGCCCGTCAAGTGCATCAGTTCTTTCTCTCACTTCTTCCGGAAGTCCTGACATTTCAGCATTTCCTCCTGCATTATCTGCAATCGGTCCGAAAGCATCAGTTGCCAACGTAATTCCAAGGGTAGAAAGCATACCAACAGATGCGAAACCAATACCATATACACCCATAGCAAAGTTATGGAATCCTCCTGCAAATGAATATGCAGCAATAATTCCCCCAACTATTGTCAAAACAGGCAGCCATGTTGAGAACATACCCACTGCCATACCCTCAATAATTACTGTTGCAGGTCCTGTCTGAGATTGTTTTGCGATACCCTGTGTAGGTTCATAGCCATCAGAAGTGTAGTATTCTGTTGCCTGCCCTATAATTACACCTGCAACAAGACCTGATACTGCAGCACCAAAAACACCCCAGGTAATCCAGTTTGCATAAGCCATAACCGCCAGAACAACCAGGATTAGGGATGAACTTCCTCCCGTACCCAATAAAAGAGCCCTGAGAAGAATCTTAGGAGAAGCCGACTCTTTTGTTCTGACCATATATATTCCGGCAATTGACAATAAAATTCCGATTGCAGAAACAAGCATTGGAGCTATGATAGCTTTTATCTGATAATCACCCTGACCAACTAATGCCGGAAGGGCAGCACCCAGTGCAGCAGTTGAAAGTATTGAACCAGCGTATGATTCATAGAGGTCAGCACCCATCCCGGCTACGTCACCTACATTATCCCCAACGTTATCTGCTATGGTAGCTGGGTTACGTGGATCATCTTCAGGAATTCCTGCTTCGACTTTCCCAACAAGGTCAGCACCTACATCAGCAGCTTTTGTAAAGATACCGCCGCCGACACGTGCAAAGAGAGCTTGTGTTGAGGCGCCCATACCAAAAGTGATCATTGTTGCTGTAATCTCAACAAATTTCTGGTGTTCATCTATCCCCTTCGTAACAAAGTTAAGACCCAAAAAATTCAAGCCTGCTGCCATATGTTCCGGAGTAAACACTACTTTAGTCAGGAAGATGAACCATGCGGCAATGTCGAGAAGAGCGAATCCAACAACAACAAGACCCATAACTGCTCCGCTGCGCAGAGCTACCTGTAATCCTTTGTTGAGTGATTTTGAAGCTGCCCAGGCGGTCCTGTTGGAAGCAAATGTTGCAGTTTTCATTCCAAGATAACCACAAAGACCTGAAAAAATACCTCCTGTCAGGAAAGCTACCGGAACAAATGGGTTCTGAACACCAATATATGCCAGTATGGTTAATAGCACAACAAGAATTATAAATATCTTGCCGACAACTGTGTACTGGCTTTTAAGGTAAGCCATTGCACCTTCTCTTACATATTCAGCAATCTCTTTCATCTTATCTGTTCCTTCCTCCTGTACCTTCATACCTTTGTAAAAGATCCAGGCGAACAGTAGTGCCATGAGAGCTGAAATAGGCACAATCCAGAATAAACTACTAATCATAATTAAAGTTTTAAATGTTCAACAACTATCGATACAAATAATATCTCTTTAATAATTTCTGAAATTCTGAAAAAACCAACTTTTAAAAGAACACTATCAATCCACCAGTTCAGCGGTTGATATTAATAAAAATAATTTGATTTTCAAGGATTTTGAACCAATTTAAAAAATTTGGTGCCAGGTTTATTCTTAACTTTGAATGATCATTAAATAATTCAGAATATGACACCATGCACTCATCCCTGGCATTGCATTGAAACCGGAAAAAATGCACCGGTTTTTGTGAAAAGCATTATTGAGATTCCAAAAGGATCGAAGGGTAAATATGAAATGGATAAGGATACAGGGCTGCTGCGACTCGACAGAGTACTCTTTTCATCCGTCCATTATCCGGCTAACTATGGCTTCATCCCTCAGACATACTGTGATGATCACGACCCGCTCGACATACTTGTCATCTGTTCCATTGATGTTTATCCGATGTGTATTGTTGAGGCAAAAGTGATTGGTGCAATGGAGATGGTTGACGGCGAAGAACGTGATGACAAAATAATAGCTGTGGCAGGGAACGACATGTCAGTTAACTATATAAATGATCTTTCAGAGCTTCCTCCACATACACTTGTCGAGCTGAAGAGGTTTTTTGAAGATTATAAAATGCTCGAGCATAAAAACGTTATTGTTGAGCAATTCATGAACAAGGAAAAAGCCTATGAGATAGTTCTTGAGAGCATGAGACTTTACCAGGAAAAGAAAGAAATGCTGATGCCTCCTCAATAGTTTAAGCTCTTGGTTACTTCATGTTTATTTGCCATCGGGCAACCTGGTACAGGACAATTAACAATCTTATGTTCCCTGTTATCGGCAGGTTCCCATCCCATAGTAAAATATAATATGGCAAATCCAATTATATAAGCCACTGCAACATGCCAGCCGTACTTTACCCAGCGACCCACATGACGTGCTTCAGGGAATTTATTTGTAATTGCAACACCGGCAGATGAACCAAACCAGATCATCGATCCGCCAAAACCTACAGTATAGGCAAGCATCCCCCAGTCATAATGACCCTGTTCCAGACATAATTTTGTTAATGGGATATTATCAAAAACAGCTGAAACAAATCCAAGTATCAATGCAGTAACCCATGACGCATTAGGAAGATCTTCAACAGGCATAAGAGATGCACAGGAAACAAGACAGAGAAGGAAAATAGTACCTTTTACTGCACCCGGTACCTCTTTCCATGGAATAGGCCTCAGGATAGCTCCTATCAAAATAGCAATCCATACCCCAAGGGCAGGCATATCATAAAGGAAATTGGAAATGATGGCACCAACAAGCATCATTAAAACGATCAATAATTTTATCCAATCAATTTTAACAATCAGATTAGAATCCTTCTGAATTCTCTGATACTTATCCTGCTGGTGCGATGCAAACCATGCAAAAAAGAGAAGTGCTGTCAATGCGGCAATAAATGCGTGAAGAACATTAAACGGACTAACCCCGTCAATCCACATCATTGTTGTGGTAGTATCACCAACAACACTGCCGCTGCCTCCGGCATTACTGGCCGCAACAATTGCAACAATGTACCCAATATGAACCCTGTTTTTAAAAACCACTATGGCAATTGCTCCGCCAATCAGTGCAGCCGCTATATTATCGAGGAAAGAAGAAATTACACAGACAAATACAAGCAGAATGAACGGGCCCCTCCAGTCATTTGGAAGAAACTTAGGCAAAGCTTGCGGGACACCCGATTCTTCAAATATCTTTGCAAGAATTGCAAAACCAAGCAACAATCCCAAAAGGTTCAGAATGATACCCCATTCACCCTGTCGTAGATTTTTATGCATAAACTGGTCGTACATGGTGTTTTGACCGAACACATGCTCCATAAAATGAAATCCCGGATCAAAAATAAATTTAAAAATCAGCAGGACTGTCAATCCTGTTACTGCAACCCAGAAAGTTTGTTTATGCAGAAGTGCGACACCTAAAAGAATTAGTCCGAAAATTATGAATTCAACTCTAATAGGACCAACTGATGGCACCTTACCTGAAGAGGCAGAGACCGAAAGCGGCAGCATAATCATCACTATTAAAAAAAATGCCCGTTTAGGGATAATATGCATGGCCTGTAAGATGCTGTTTTTCATATAATTGAAATTTTTATAAGTTTAAAATAACAACTATTTTTCGGATCCTTCAAAACAGCACCTGTCAACCTTGATCTTAAAATGGATCTCTATGAATTAATGTAAATCCCTCCGGATTGATTTGGTTTCTTTCTGGGTATTGTTCAGTCTACTTCATCTTTGCAGTGGCAATAATCATTTTTGAATTTAACCTGTTCCCTATAGAAAGTACATTTACCAAATCCTGGATTGGGAGAGTATTATCAAAACGTAACATGATGAAAGCATCAGGAGAATGTGTCAGTTCTTTTTTCAGCTGTGCTTCAAGTGCATCAAAAGAAACCTGTGTATTATTCACGAAGTAGATCTTTTCTTTGGTCATTGTCAGGTTAATCTCCTTCTTCTGAAGTGTCTGACTGCTGCGCGAATTAGGCAATGAAACTTTTATCATACTCGGATTGAGCAGAGTGGAAGTAATGATGAAAAACAGCATAAGAAAGAACATGATGTCGTTCATGGAAGAAGTAAATACTTCAGCAGTAAAGTCTTTTTTCTTACGAAGGTCAATCATTTTGACGGGCTTTTTAACAGGTCAATGAAATTCATTGCATTCCATTCAAGCTGATGTATAGCTTTATTTAATATTATATTGAGCCAATGGTACCCGATATAGGCAAGTATACCAACGGTGAGCCCTGCTGCACTTGAAACCATTTTGACATAGAGTCCGGAAGAAACGGTTCCTATACTTACATCGCTCGTCATAGAGATATTAAAAAATATTTTAATTACACCGATTATGGTTCCAAGAAAGCCGAACATCGGGGCTATACCGGCTATGACTGCAAGGATCTGTACATTTTTTTCAAGGTCATAGACTTCAAATTTACCCGCTATCTCTATTGATTCTTCTATTTCTTTGATAGGTTTTCCCAGGCGTGAAATCCCTTTTTCTATCATTCTGGCGATTGGTTTTGCTGTGTTCCGGCATAGTGTCAGAGCAGAATCTGTCCTTCCATTCAGAATATATTCATGTATGCTGTTCATAAACTCTACATCTGAACTGAGATGCCGTCTGATACTTAAATAACGCTCTATAAAAACATAAACAGCTATTATGGAAAGCAAAGCAATTGGTATCATAATAATACCGCCCTTCATAATGATATCTATCATTTTAGTTGCTTCAGGTGCGTGCAGGATGGGAAGTGCCGGAGTAGATGCTACAGTTTTACTGAGAGTATCAAAATTCTGTGCAATATGTAAAAAGATTGCGGTCATATTGGTTAGTATTATTATTTATATAATTCAAAACGAAATCTAAATAGAAAAATTATAACTTTCAACAAATTTGCCTGTTAAATCAATATTCGGAATTTAAAGTTATCCTGAAAAAAATCCAAATTTAATTGTTACCTCAGGTATTTCCTAAAGAGTTTGTACATTTGTTTGCTATAAATTAAAGTTCTTCCACGGCGATGAACAATTAATAACTTTGATAGTTAAATAAAAGGAGAAAAATGCTTTACACTTACATTTTGCTGGCAATTGATCAACCACATTTAAAAGACACCAATTCAGTTAATAATGTGGCCGAACTACTCATGAAGGGTGGATTTATAATGATCCCCATTATTCTTCTGTCGATATTCAGTATATATCTCTTTATAGAAAGATATCTTTATATCAGAAAAAGTGCTTTTGTTGATGAAAACCTTACCTTTAATATTATAGAGGAGATCAGAAACAAAAGACCTGAAGAAGCGCTGGTTCACACCAGGAATAATGACACTTCTCTCGGAAGAATTCTTGCGAGCGGACTCAGCCAGACTGGAAAAACTCCGAAAGATGTTGAGAATTATATGGAAGCTACAGCCAATCTCGAAATTTCTGAGATGGAAAAAAACACGGGCTATCTTGGCATTATTGCAGGAATTGCCCCAATGCTTGGTTTCATAGGAACTATTGCCGGGGTAATTAAAATCTTCTATAACATTTCACTGGCTGATAATATAAGTATTGGTATTATTGCCGGCGGATTGTACCAGAAGATGATTTGCAGCGGTACAGGACTAATTGTAGGAGTAATAGCATATAGCTGTTATCATTACTTGCAGATGATGATAGACCGTTATTCAATAAATATGCAAAGACAGGTAAATGAGGTAGTAAAAGTATTATAGAATGATTATTAAGAGAAAAAGACAATTTAAGGCAGAGGTAAGCACTTCATCTCTGAATGATATTATGTTTTTCCTGCTTTTGTTCTTCCTGATTGTTTCATCCCTGGCTAATCCCAATGTAATCAAGCTATTATTGCCTAATTCGAAGTCAGCTCAGAACCTGAGCAAACAACAGATATCCATATCTGTTACCAAGGATAAAAAATACTATATTGACAGTCATCAGATTAACTTTGACGATATTGAACCCCTTCTGAAGGCCAGGATCAGTATTCTTAAGGAACCAACTATTATTCTCAGGATGGAATCTACACTTACAGTTCAGGATCTTGCTGACCTTCTTGAGATTGGCACCCGATTAAAAGTAAAAATGGTGATGGCCACCAATAAAACTCCGGGGTCTTAAAAGAGACATGGGTTTTTAAAATAATAGAGACAGGTCTGAGACCCGTCTCTACTTCAAAAAACATTAAAAGTTTAATTCTTCCGGCTTAAACTAAAACTTATGCTTCAAAAGGTATTTTCTTAAAGCCACCTCTCTTTGAGAATGTGATTGACGCAATTATAATTGCCAGACAGATTATACCTGTAACAAACATACCAACAGATAAGTGTCCTGGTTTCTGGTAAGCGATGATTACAGGAGCCGAAAGAAGTGCAACCATGTTTATAACCTTTATCATAGGATTAATTGCAGGTCCGGCTGTGTCTTTAAGCGGATCACCGACAGTATCACCAACAACAGCTGCATGATGAGCTTCAGATCCTTTGCCGCCATAAAGGCCATCCTCTATGGTTTTTTTCGCATTATCCCATGCACCACCTGCCCCAGCCATAAAGACTGCAAGTAGCTGACCCGAGAGAATTACGCCCGCAAGAAAACCGCCTAAGGCTTCAACGCCCAGAAAACAGCCGAGGAGAATTGGAGATACTACAGCAATCAGCGCCAATGGGATGAGTTCTCTTTGTGCCGATATTGTGCAGATATCAACTGCTCTCTGATAATCAGGCTTTACAGTACGTTCAATGATACCGGGTATCCTGAACTGACGACGTACCTCTTCTACTATCTGAGCTGCAGCACGAGTAACAGCGTTGATTGTCAGAGAAGAAAAGAGCCATGGGATAGTTCCACCGATAAGTAGTCCGATAAATACCATCGGAACTGAAACTCTGATACCTGTTTCGATCAGCTGTGTTGATTTTTCAAATCCCATCTGAAGCTGAACTTTACTAACATCAGTAATGTAAGATCCGAATAATGCCACTGCAGCAATTACTGCAGAACCAATTGCTACACCTTTTGTAATAGCTTTTGTAGTGTTCCCTGTTGCATCGAGCGAATCCATAATCTTACGTGCATCCTTATCGAGATGAGACAACTCACCGATCCCGTTTGCATTGTCAGCAATTGGTCCGAATGCATCCATGGCGACATTGTTGCCAGTGAGAGTAAGCATACCGATACCGGTCATTGCAACTCCATAAAGGACAAAAGTAATAGGCTGACCATAATAGATCATAACCGAAGCAAGAATTGTGATGGCAATTACTAATGTCTGCCATACAGCAACTTCAAATCCATAACTCATACCCTTTAATAATAAGGTTGCAGCTCCAGTCTTTGCATTCTTCGCGATATCTTTAACCGGATGGAAATTCCCATCAGTGAAGTGCTTGGTTATTTCGTCAAGTACAATAGCGAGTACAATCCCTACCACTACGGACAGAAATGATCGCCAGTCATGCAGATAGAAAAATGAAAGAATACCGAAAGCTGTGATACTTATAGCGGCAGAGGAATAGAATCCTTTATTGATTGATTTAAGCGCATTGTTGCTTTTATCACTTTTGCTTCCTTTTACAAGGTACGTACCAATTATTGAAGATAAAACTCCGATACCACGTACGAGCAATGGGAATATAATCCATGAAAGTTGATGTGTCTGGGTGAAGAGTACAACCCCGAGTATCAATGTTGAAACAATTGTGACTTCATAAGATTCAAAAATGTCGGCTGCCATACCTGCACAGTCACCAACATTATCACCAACAAGGTCGGCAATAACTGCAGCGTTACGTTCATCATCTTCCGGCAGACCGGCTTCAACTTTCCCAACCAGGTCAGCTCCAACATCCGCGGCTTTTGTATAGATACCACCACCGACTCTCATAAAAAGAGCAAGTAATGTGCCTCCAAAACCAAATCCCAGCAAAGTATCGGGAGATGCTACACCGAAAATAATAAAAATCATTGTTCCTCCAAGTAAACCTAAACCGTCTGTAAGCATTCCTGTAACGGTACCTGCTCGATATGCAATTTTAAGAGCTTCACCGAAACTTCTTCTTGAAGCTGAAGCTACACGAACGTTAGCCTGAACGGCCATTCTCATACCGAACTGTCCAACCATCAGTGAAAACACTGCACCCATAATGAATGCTATTGCCCGTCCAAAGCCAATGACCAACCTTAGAGACTCATCGGAATAACCGACAAAACGCAGTTTCGACTCTTCTGTGGGAGCAACTACGTACACAGAAAGAAATAGAATAACTGTAAAGACGAAAATAAGAGGAACAATTGTTTTTAACTGCCTTTTCAGATAAGCATTTGCTCCTAAACGTATCCCATCCCAAACATCCTGCATTTTTTCTGTTCCCTTATCGCAAGCCAGTACCTGACGACGCAGAAACAGCGCATAAGCAAGTCCGAAAAATGCAATAACCAGAACTGTCCAGATTGCGACTACTTCAAAAGGGGTTGCCCCCGGTAAACTAACCATAATAAATATTCAATTAATAAGATTAATACTATATAGATCTAAAAAATTCATAATTAATGTTTTCCAACTCCGCCAGACTCGGATACGGATAATATAGGATCTCATCCTTAGAACCAACATAGAAACCGGATTCGATTGTCCTGTATAGAAGCGAACCTGAATAAACACGCTGAACTGTCTTCATATGTTTTTCATATTCTCCTTTTAAAATTTCAAGACAGTCTCTGAGATGACCGATGTTTGAATAAGGCAAATGTTCAACAGAACCGGAAAGTGGATTTGTTGCCAATTCTCCCAGTTTCATGTCAACAAAAAAGAGCTTTGGAAGAACGATGGGAATTGATCCGTCGGTAAGCTTTTTCAGGAATGCCGAAGGGGTTAATTCACTGGCAACCAATGGGGTGACGGGGCATAACTCCTGAAAAAGATGCAGCTTACCCGGAACTTCTCCAGAACTTTCATAAGTCGTTTTTTTCAATTCCAGTGTATATCCATTATCGGTCGTAAGATACAAACTCTTAAGTGCTGATAATGGTATCATTTCCAGTGTTTTGTAAACTGAAAGATAAACTGAGCTTTTAGGTTTGCCATCTGCTTTGGCAACGCATCTCCTGTTCAGACTATCCATATCTATCAATTTCTCAATTTTTGTAAGGTCAACCTCAAAGAAAATTGCCTGACCTTTATTTCTTTTTTTTGTGCCGGTCGACAGGTACGAGCCAAACTCTACAGGTGGCAGCATAGAAGCAATCAATGCTTCAGGGGTCGCTGTTAAATAAATAAATTTACTCATAGGTTAATTATTAATACAATCAAATCATGTCAATTCAGGTTCTCAATGTGAGGAAAAAAACAAAAGTACGGAAGATACAAATATAGAACAGATTTGGTTACTGCCAAACAGAATGTCAAAAACATGAGCACAACCTTATCTTAAAAAATGTTAATTTTACATTATGTTCATATTCACCATATTGCGCTGAGCATCTATTGTTTCAACCCGCTAAGGGTTTGTTCAAATCTTCCAACAGCTCAGCACACAGCACTCCTCTGGCGATTTCACGTACCTCGCCTGTCATGCGAATGTTCCAGCTCTTATCGATTTGTATTTTCAGCGTTCCTCCCTGCATATGCATGGTAAGATCGCCTTTGATCAGACCTCTTTTAACGAGAATGCATGATGCTGCACAGGATGAGCTGCCGGATGCCAGGGTGTAACCAGCTCCCCTTTCCCAGATCAGAATCTGTGCATCGTTATCGGAAAGGATCCTGGCAAATTGCACATTGATGCGGTTGGGAAACAACGGATGATTTTCCAGTAGAGGACCATAGGTGCGGATTTCGTTCTCATCCAGCTCCTGTTTGATAACAACACAATGCGGATTGCCTACTGACACACAATTCACTTCAAATTCCTTATTACCCGCCATAATTTTTTGCCCGATGAATTCCGGTTGATCCGAATTAACCGGGATATCGCGCGATGCAAAGATTGCCTTCCCCATATCCAGCCGAATCAGCATTGCTTTTCCTTTTTCTTCTTCAACGATATCAGCATAAACAATATCGGTGAGTGTTTCCAGGGAAAACTGCCGGGTCTTTGCATGGCCATAATCGTAGAGATACTTGCATAAAATACGAAGTCCGTTGCCGCTTTTTTCCGCCTCCGAACCATCCGGATTATAAACCCTGAAACCAAAATCAGCTTTTGTTGACGGAACCATCATAACAATGCCATCGGAGCCGATCCCGAAATGAATGTTGCACAGACGCATTATAGCCTGTTTTGTGAGTTGGAAATCTATTTTTGTACTCTCCAGGACAATGTACTCATTACCTAGTCCATGCATCTTAACAAAACTGTTTTTCTCCATCGTTAACTGATATAGTCGGGCTACTAAAGTATAAAATTTCTGACGAGATCATCAAGTGTGTCTCTTCTGCGTATAAGTCGGGGATTGCCATCGGCCTCTATCAGGACTTCGGCCGGCCGCAGTCGACTGTTGTAATTTGAGCTCATTGAATATCCATAAGCTCCGCTGTCCAGCACACCAAGAATGTCATTCTCATGAATTTCAGGAAGTTTTCTGTCTTTTGCAATTATATCGCCTGTTTCGCAGATATTGCCCACGATACTAACGGTTTCCTCTTTTAACGAGGGAGTGCCACTTCCCCGGTATATTTCAATATCGTGATGTGAGTCGTACATAACAGGACGTATAAGCACATTAAAACCCAGGTCAGTACCGATATATTTAATGTTGTAATTCGTTTTAATTGCATATACTTTCCCCAGAAGGATACCTGATTCGGCCATTATATACCGCCCGGGTTCAATCTTGAATTCGATATTCTTTCCATACTCTATTACCCATGAATGAATAACCTCCGAAAGTTTCCCGCCCAGCTCTTTCAGATCGAGCCTGGGTTGATTAGACTGCTTTTTATATGGAATCCCAAATCCGCCACCAAGGTCGATAAACTCAAGGTCGTCGAATTGCCTGGCTATGGAAAGTATATTGCCGGTACTATGCAGATAGGCCACACCGTCCATAAAAAGTGAACCGATGTGCTGGTTAATCCCGATTAGTTTCAGGTTATATTTTTTAATAATTCTTTTTACCTCCGGAATACTGTTCATTTCTATCCCAAACTTGGTCTTTTGTCCGGCAGTTATCACCTTTTCATGATGCCCTGCACCGACACCCGGATTCACCCTGAATGCCACCTTGCCTCCCGGGTTGATCTTACCAAACATTTCCAGTTGAGAAACAGAATCGACTGAAATCTTTACCCCGGCATTAATAGCATAGCGAAATTCATCTTCACTTACATTATTGCTTATGAATAAAATTTCTTCGGGTTTATACCCGGCCAGCATATTTACATATATTTCGCCGGGCGACATGGCATCCACCCGCAATCCTTCACTCCTCACAATCTTAAGAAGTTCCAGGTTACTGTTTGCCTTGGGTGAATAGTTTACCGTGAAATTTGAATAGGAAATAAGTCCTTTCAGATCACGACATCGTTTGCGTATAATATTTTCGTTATAAACATAGAGCGGGGTATCGTATTTTTCGGATATCTGAACCGGATCGGTGTTGCCAAAAAACTTTTTTTCGCTGCTTACTTTGGAATAAATATAATTCATTGTTTTAGGATGAAAGGTAACTTTAATATATTTGCGGCTAAAATATATAAAATGGCGCAGATTAACGATAATTATTTTAAACTTCAGGCTGGTTACCTATTCCCTGAAATTGGACGACGGGTTCGGGAATTTCAGAAAGAACATCCGCAGGCCAACATTATCAAAATGGGTATTGGCGATGTAACGCAGCCACTTACACCTTCTGTCATCCGTGCTTTTCATGAAGGTGTCGAAGAAATGTCGAAAGCCGAAACATTTAAAGGATACGGGCCCGAACAAGGGTATGATTTTCTGCGTGAAGCTATTGCAAAAAACGACTACCAGGATCGCGGTGCTGATATACAAGCTGATGAGATTTTTGTTTCGGATGGTTCAAAATGTGATACAGGCAATATTCTGGAGATCTTTGGCATGAATAATGTCATTGCAATGCAGGACCCTGTTTATCCCGTATACGTCGACACAAGCGTGATGGGAGGCCGGACCGGTAAATATCTGGGAAACGGGTACTACGACGGGCTTGTGTACCTGCCCTGTAACGCTGAAAATGGCTTTATCCCCGAAATTCCAAAAAAGAAAATAGATATAGTCTTCCTCTGCTATCCTAATAATCCGACAGGAACAACAGCTGGCAAACCGGAGCTAAAAAAATGGGTCGATTATGCAATTAAAAACAAAGCCATCATACTCTACGATTCAGCATATGAGGCTTATATTTCTGACCCCGAAATTCCACATTCCATATATGAAATTGAAGGAGCCAAAGAAGTAGCTATCGAATTCCGTAGTTTTTCAAAAACAGCAGGATTTACAGGAACCCGTTGTGCCTATACGGTTATCCCTAAGAATCTTGTTGCTTCAACTTCGGATGGATCAGAAAAACCCCTGTATCCTCTTTGGTTCAGAAGGCAGACTACAAAATTCAATGGTGTATCGTATCCTGTGCAGAAAGCAGCCGCAGCTATCTTTACACCTGAAGGAAAAAAAGAAGTGAGGGCTACTATCAATTACTATATGAACAATGCTAAAATCCTGCGTGAAAGTCTGGCCAAACTAGGCTTTCAGGTCTTCGGCGGGGTCAATGCCCCATATGTGTGGGTAAATTCAGGCCGGCAGATTAAATCCTGGGAACTGTTTGATAAACTACTGCATGAAGCCTATGTGGTTGGTACTCCCGGATCAGGCTTTGGCCCCTCCGGTGAAGGGTACTTCAGGTTTTCATCATTCGCCACTCATGAAAGTGTCCTGAAAGCTATGGAAAGACTTGGAAACCTCAAATGGTAAAGAATCTACCGATAAGAAAACTTCTCTTAATGTCTCGCACAGGGAGTATGACATCCCGGCATGATATTTGCTAAGAAGATTCTTGGAAAAACCTGCTAAAGACTAAAGTTAATTGATTTACTAAAAAATACCGCGTCTTTATGATTGCTAATTATTGATTTTGTGCTAAATTTGAACACAATCCTAACCAATGCCAATGTATGCCTAAAATATCTGCAGTAATAATAACTTTTAACGAAGAGTTGTTCATTGATAAATGTCTTGCTTCTTTAGATGGGATTGCCGATGAGATAGTAGTAGTTGATTCATTCTCCACAGATACAACTGAAGCTATTTGTAAAAAATATAATGTCAGATTTATAAAACATGAATTTGAAGGATACCGCGATCAGAAGAATTTTGCAATGAAACTTGCTACTTTTAAAAATATTCTTTCGCTCGATGCTGATGAAGCTTTGAGTGACAGGCTAAGGGAATCGATAATCGGTATTAAAGATAAATGGGAATATGATGGGTACCTCTTTAACAGACGAAGCAACTATTGCGGAAATTGGATAAATCATTCTGAATGGTACCCTGACAGGCAGCTGAGGCTCTTCTACGCCGACCATGGCAAATGGGGAAAACTCAATCTGCACGAAAAGTTTTTAATGTCAAACGGTGCAACAATTGGCAAACTGAAGGGCGACTTGCTGCATTGGCCTTTTTTATCAATCCAGGATCATATCAATAAGATGAATAAATATTCCCTGATCGGTGCCCAGGAGTTTTATAAGGCAGGGAAAAAGGCAAATCTGTTTACTCCCTATATCCATTTTTTATGGGGATTTTTCAGATCATATATAATTAACAGAGGTTTCCTTGATGGTCATAATGGGTATCTGATCTGTTCTATGTATGCAAAATCCACTTTCAAAAAATACAAGAAGCTGAGGTTCCTGAACAATAATGGCGTTGGGCGATAAGTTCATTTGAATGACTTTCGAAGAAGATATAAAAGAGTCGTTAAAAACCCTCAGACAAGGTGGTATTATACTCTATCCGACAGATACTATCTGGGGCCTTGGCTGTGATCCTACAAATGAAGCCGCTGTTAACAAAATTTTTAAAATTAAATCAAGAGATGAGAGTAAAAGCCTCATTATTCTTGTTGACGGATTGTCTATGATTGAGCGCTATGTTGAAGATTGCCCTGAGATCGGATTCGAACTTGCAGATGTTTCTGATACTCCGCTCACTATTATCTACCCGAGAGGAAAAAATCTTGCTGAAGGGGTTTGTGGAAAGGATGATTCAATAGCAATAAGAATATGTTATGATGAATTCTGCAGCGAATTGATAAGCCGTTTCCGTAAACCAATTGTTTCTACTTCAGCTAATTTTAGCGGCAGTCCCTCTCCTGATAATTTCAGCGAAGTTGAGAAGACAATGATTGATAAAGTTGATTTTGTAGTAAATTGGCGTCAGAATGACCGGAGTAAGCGTTTTGCATCCCCGGTCATCAAAGTAAATCTCGACGGTACAATTAAGATTATAAGAAAATAGTTTATTTTGATCTGACTTTGCCAGATCCTGATACATGTGCATCAACCTTTGGGTTGCCTTCATAAGTCACATTCCCGCTTCCGGAAACACTTGCCCTGAGAGACTCTGTAACATTACAACTGCAATTTCCGCTTCCTGAAATGTGTATTTCCGCTGATTCTATCTTTAATGATCTGCCCTCGAAGTCACCTGATCCGCTGATTGAAATATCGGCTTTGGAAGCATTTCCGTTTCCTCCGGGAACTATATCACCTGAACCTGATATGCTGCAACCAAGCTTTGAAACGATTATATCACCGGTAAATATTTTACCGCTTCCGCTGACGCTAAGATCAAGATCTTCAGTTTTAACAGCATCTTTTATTTCGGCTTTCCCTGAACCTGAAACACCCAATCCCTTTAACTCAGGCATAGTAATATAAACAGTTACCTTTTCATTTATATTAAATCTCCAGTTATCTTTCTTAATTACAAGTTTGCCTCCTGATACTTCTGTAATTATTTCATCCAGATCCCTTTTTTCTCCTTCGAGAGTAACTTTAAATTCAGGCCCGAAATTGATGTAAAGGTTACCTGCCACTCCAAAACCGACTTTCGTAAAATCTTTAACATCCCTGGTTTCTTTTACAACTGACTGCCCGGTGGCAAATCCTGAAGATACAGATATTGCTAAAATAAATGCGGATAAGATAATTCCCCTTTTCATAGTGTTGTGGATTAATGAATATTAACATTTAACTTTCAAAAGACCTGCTTTTTCAGAAAAAGCTGCACATATAGAAATAAATATTTCAGTTAATCTCTGTGAGTCCTTCGGGAATATTCATAATGATAACTTTCTTCCTTTTATCCAAGCTGACAATAAAGTGTTCATGAAAAGGGATAAGAATATCTCTCTCATTTACTGATGTAACATTAATGAGCCATTGCCCATTATTTTTCAAAACTTCTGATATATATCCGAGGAGCTTATCTTCCTGCACAAATACTCTAAACCCTATAAGGTTTTCATTGTCCTCTTTCAGATTATCATTAAACATGCCGGATGTTAAAAAAATTCTGCAACCTATAAATTCACTGATTTTTTCATTAGAATCATATCCTTCAAACCGGAGCTTTAGAATATCGGCTCCTGAATAGTCTAATCCGGAAATAAAAAATGGAACTGGTCTTCCCTCAATTTCAAGGAAGACCGATTCCATTTGGGGAATATTTTCAGTAAATATTTTCTCTAACTTAACCGTAACGGCTCCCTCATAGCCGCTGATTTTTGTGATCCTGCCAAGAAATATGTTGCATTTGTAAGCCATTGGATCGCTGATCCTTATGACCACTCAACTATTCCTGAGGCTTATCTTCTGCAACCGGCTCTGATGCAGTCTCTTCTGCAACCGGCTCTGATGCAGTCTCTTCTGCAGGGGGTGTCTGAGTTGTTTCCTCTGCTGCTGGTGCTGCCTCTTCGACAATAGCCTCTGCTTTGTCTCCTGCTGCTGCTTTAGCTGCAAGATCCGCATTCTTCTTGGCCAGTTTTGCTGCTCTTGCTTCATTAACGCGCTTTTCAATCCCAAGCCTTTCTCCTAAATCATCATCCTGAGATTTTTCAAGATTTGATTTTTTAGCTTCGATTTTTGCTTCATTCTGCTTAATCCACTCTTCGAATCTCTTTGCAGCTTCCGCTTCGTCGAACGCACCTTTTTTAACACCTTCAAGAAGATGTTTTTTTATAAGGACACCTTTATAAGACAGGATAGCTCTACATGTATCTGTAGCCAATGCGCCATTTTGCAGCCAACCTAATGCTTTATCGAAGTCGAGTTCGATTGTAGCGGGGTTAGTGAGAGGATTATACGATCCTATCTTTTCAATATATCTGCCATCCCGTGGCGATCTGCTATCTGCAACCACAATGTGGTAGAAGGCCAGCTTCTTGCGGCCTTTTCTAGCTAATCTGATTTTAACTGCCATTAATTCTTACGCTTTTTTATTTAACCTGTTTTAAAAATTGTGGCTGCAAATATAGCAGTAAATATATTACTGAACAAATAAATAATACTAATTGAATTCACTGTAATATTTATAAGTTCAGAATCAATTTGAATAAGTATGTTAGCCCTTTTTCAGAATTTTTTCCTGATTGCCGTCAAGAATTTCTTTATTCTTGCTTATCCAGTAAGTATTTAATAATGAATGCTCAATGTAATAGCGCTCTTCATCATCCGGATTCATGCTATCGATATACCACGGTAAATGTCTGGCCATATATGGATAAGCAGTACGATACATCTCAATATTATTGTTAGCATGTCTGCGCTTCCCGTAAGGACGATATAATGCAAAAGTCGTATCAATAGGTGCACGGTATAGCATATCACCCTGTTTAAAATCAGTGAAAAAGTGCCCCTCGCACCTTATGACCAAATCTCTCAGAATATTACAAGAGGGGATATCATCAATTCTTAATGAAAAACCAACCTTCCTTGCAAACTTATATTTTTTTAAACACCGGTGAAAGAATAATAAAAAATCTTCCGGACATTCTTCAACAGGTACAATATCCGGATCAGTATAAACAAAAAAATTATTTCTGAATTTTTTATAAATTCCACTTCCCCAAAGGGCATTCATTCCCATATTTTTATTGAGATAATAAACAGGGTGTTTACATGATTTATAGAATTCAAGCAATGGAGGATAAGTAGACTGGTTGTCAAGTATATGAATGTTGAGATACCCTCTTTGTTCAAGACTGGCTATTAATTTTATCATCATCCCCAGTCTGTTAAAATTGTTTATTATTATGGGTATCTTTTTATAGTCAACAACCTGAGGAGGAGCAATGCTTTCACGCAGGTAGCACAGAAATGAGGTAATTCTGTAATAGATAAACTTAAGGATATTATCTGGTATGAATTTTTGATTCATTCAGTAATATTTTATTCAGATTTAAACTATCGGCCCGCCTGCATATTTATTATCAGAAAAATATCGCAATAAATTCTAACAAACTGTCATAAATGAACTTAAAGATAATCTTTTAAACTAAAACAAAAAAACGGCAGCAATATTTGCTGCCGCTAGATTATTCAGGGAGTTTTAAATTAATATCCCGGATTCTGTTGTGGCTTAAGATTAGGATTGGCTTCCAGATCTCTATCAGGTATTGGGAAGACCAGTTTAGGATCATTATATTGATATGAAGCAACATTCTGATGAAGTCTTCTGACATCATGAATTTTAAATCCTTCAAAAGCCAGCTCAAGCCTCCTTTCATAAAGAATATCATCCAGTGTTATGGAAACAGCAGGATCCAGACCAGCCCTGGTATGAATTACATTATAATCGGCCAGAGGTGTATCTCCGACAGCGGTTGAAAGTCTTATGCTAAATTCTGCCCTTACCAGATACATTTCAGCCAGACGGATCAGGTTTATTACTCCATACTGATTGTTCCACTTGCCACATCTTTCAGCACCATTTCCAATAAAAAAGAGAGCTTTCCTCTGGTCACCGTCGGAGTAAAGATTAAGGTGGGCGTCAAGTATATCTATGTCGCCGTCTCTTCCACCAAACTCAGGCACTGAAAAGAACTCTGTCATTGAGCTGAACCTGTCCTGGGGTGTAATCTGTGTGGCAAAGATATCTTCCTTTGTTTTGAACTGACCCTCAGCCTCATGTGATCTTAATGCAATTTTACCTATTTTTGTGAACAGATATAACCGTTTATTTAAGTTCCTCTTATGGCAGGATTTTCACATTTACATGTTCATACTCAATACTCAATTCTTGACGGAGCCTCCAATATCGGTTTGCTCATTGACAAGGTCAAAACTCTGGGAATGGAAGCTATTGCCATTACCGATCATGGAAATATGTTCGGGGTTAAGGAGTTTCACAACAGTGCCATAAAAAAGGGGATAAAACCTATTATCGGGTGTGAGATCTACGTTGCGAAACGATCTATTGAAGATGTAAGTGGAAAAGAGGACCGATCCGGTGATCATCTTATTCTGCTTGCTAAAAACCTGACCGGGTATAAAAACCTTATCAAACTTGTTTCAATTGCATGGATCAAAGGTTTCTACTATAAACCACGGATCGACAAAGAACTATTAATCAAGTATAAGGACGGACTTATAGCCTCTTCTGCGTGTCTGGCCGGAGAGATCCAGGATGAAATACTTAATGGGACAATGTCGGGTGCCGAGGCATCACTCAGGAGTTATATTGACATCTTTGGTGAAGATTTTTACCTGGAGATTCAAAGGCACGAGACTTATGATCCCGATGCAGACAGATCTGCTTTTCCTCTTCAGCAAAAAGTTATCGAAGCATTTAAAAAGCTTTCTGTTAAGTACAATGTCCGCCTGATTGCAACAAATGATGTCCATTTTATAAATGCCGAGGATGCTGAAGCACACGACAGGCTGATATGCATTAATACGGCAAAAGATATTGACGATCCGAACAGATTAAGATATTCAAAACAGGAATATATTAAGAATGAAGAGGAAATGCGAACCATATTCAGCGATGTGCCTGAAGCGATAGATAATGTTGCCGGACTGGTTGCCAAAATTGAAAAGTACAAACTCGATCACGAACCAATCATGCCGGAATTTGAATTGCCGGAAGGTTATACCGATAAAGACCAGTATCTGAGATTCCTAACCTACAAAGGAGCAGAGAACAGATGGGGAACAATGACAAAGGAACAGACTGACCGGCTTGATTTTGAACTGGAAATGGTTGCTAAAATGGGATTCCCCGGATACTTCCTTATAGTCCAGGATTTTCTTCGCGCTGCCAGAGAAATGGGGGTTTCTGTTGGTCCGGGAAGGGGATCAGCTGCCGGATCTGCAGTTGCATATTGTCTGAGAATAACAGATATAGACCCTATAAAATACGGACTTCTGTTCGAACGTTTTCTGAATCTTGACCGGATATCAATGCCTGACATTGATATCGATTTCGATGAGGACGGAAGAGAGGCAGTACTGAAATATGTAGTTAATAAATACGGGCACGATAAGGTTGCTCATATAATCACTTTTGGATCAATGGCTGCTAAAATGGCCATACGTGATGTTGCACGGGTACAAAAATTACCGTTGCAAGATGCAGACAGGCTTGCCAAGCTTATACCTGAAAGACCCGGAATCACGCTTAAAGCAGCATACGCGGAAGTGCCCGAACTGGCCCGGGAGAGAGAATCTTCCAATAAACTGATAGCACAGACCCTGAAATATGCCGAAGTCCTTGAAGGTTCAGTCAGGCAAACCGGGGTACATGCATGTGGTATAATAATCGGGAAAGATTCTCTCGATAATTATATCCCGCTCTGCACAGCAAAAGATACCGACCTCTACGCAACACAGTATGATGGAAGTCATGTCGAGTCGGTAGGTCTCCTGAAAATGGATTTTCTGGGTTTAAAAACACTCTCAATAATTAAGGATGCTACAGACAATATAAAAAAGTCAAAAGGAATAGAGATTAACATTGATACATTGGCTCTTGATGACAAAAAAACTTTCGAACTCTTCAGCAATGGCGAAACTACCGGAATATTCCAGTTTGAATCGACAGGGATGAAAAGATACCTGAGAGATCTGGAGCCTAACCGGCTGGAAGATTTAATTGCCATGAATGCACTCTACCGTCCCGGGCCAATGGAATATATCCCAAAATTTATCCGGCGGAAGCATGGTACGGAAAAGATCGACTATCCTATTCCCGTAATGGAAAAATATCTTAACGACACCTATGGGATAACCGTTTACCAGGAACAAGTGATGTTACTATCGCAGGAACTGGCAGGTTTCTCGAAAGGTGAAGCCGATTCCCTTAGAAAAGCAATGGGGAAAAAGAAACGTTCCATCATGGATGAAATGAAACTGAAGTTTCAGGAAGGTTGTACCAGGAACGGATATGATGAGGCTATCGTAAATAAGATATGGTCCGACTGGGAAGCTTTTGCTCAGTATGCTTTTAATAAATCACACTCAACATGTTATGCCCTCATAGCTTACCAGACAGGTTTTCTGAAAGCCAATTTCCCGGCAGAATATATGGCAGCTGTACTCAGCCGAAACATAAATGATATTAAAAAGATCACAACTTTCATGGATGAGACCCGGAGGATGGGGATGGAAGTACTCGGGCCGGATGTGAATGAGAGTAATGTGAAATTCACGGTAAATAAGGATGGAAACATAAGATTCGGTCTGGGAGCAATCAAAGGAGTCGGGGAAAGTGCAGTATTGCAACTTATTGAAGAGAGGGAAAAAAATGGCTTGTACAAGGATATTTATAATTTGGTTGAAAGAGTAAATCTCAACTCCCTTAACAAGAAAAACCTTGAAGCTATGGCCGTTGCAGGCGGATTTGACTGTTTTCCGAAAATAACCAGGGCACAGTATTTTTCTCTCGACACCAAAGGATCGAGCTTTATAGAAAGTCTGATAAGATACGGTAACAATTCAAAGACTGTGAAGACTTCAAATCAGCAGTCACTTTTCGGAGAAACCGGCGGGTTTGATATGATAAAACCTGAACCGGCCCCTTGCCCCGACTGGCCCAAGCTCGAAAAACTTAACAGGGAAAAAGAAGTAATTGGAATCTATCTGTCCTCTCATCCTCTCGATGATTTCAAACTCGAGATTAATACTTTTACAACAGCAACCCTTGCAGATCTGCAAAACCTTCGCGAATACCTTGAACGTGATGTAGTTGTGGCGGGAATTGTAACAGACAT
>Ga0208478_1000226_pt1 | contig 21766 bp, 21 predicted proteins | sample NGESurdeep072012_5_FD_184462 | JGI IMG/M metagenome (GOLD analysis project Ga0208478, IMG submission 184462) | Arctic peat soil microbial communities from Barrow, Alaska - NGEE Surface sample 415-2 deep-072012 (SPAdes) | ecosystem: Environmental > Terrestrial > Soil > Wetlands > Peat ...
AAAATAAAGAAAAACGGAGCATGGATAATTATGAATTTTCCTGTTTACACTCTTGAAAAAATTAAGATAACGCCTGAATTTGAAAGAGTCACTGGTGTAGTTCCTCAAGAGTTGTACAAAGCAGGTTTTGGATGGACACTTGCTTTAATGAAAAGTGAAAAAGAGGTAAGAGAAATGAAGCCTCATTTTTCTCTGATGAAAATATCACCTTTCGGAGATCTGATAGTGACAGCCAGATCTGAAGATCCGGCATTCGACTTTTGTGTCCGTTGTTTTGCTCCAGCGGTTGGTATTGATGAAGATCCGGTAACAGGATCAGCTCATTGCGCACTTGTACCATTCTGGTCGGGAAAAACAGGAAAGAAAGAATTCAATTCTCATCAGATATCAAAAAGAGAGGGAATCCTTAAAGTATCGCTTATTGGAGACAGAGTCGAAATATCGGGACAGGCCAAAACCATCTTTAAGGCAGAATTGTTTGTGTAATTGAAATCCATTAACCACAAAGATCACAAAGGTTTAAAACCAAAGGTCGCAAAGAATTGAATCATATGGTTTTGACTTTGTGTCCTTTGCACCTACTTTGTGTCCTTTGTGGTTAACGTATTTCATCTTTGCACTACCATAAATAATTTGTATATTTCACCTATCTTAAACTACTTATTATGAAACAAGATACTGATTTACGGATCATCGAGTTAGGCTTTATTTTGCCGCCAGCACCAAAACCAGTTGGAGTTTATAAACCTGTTCTGGTAGTAGATAAATTTCTTTATGTATCAGGCCAGGGACCCATTCTGGCTGATGGAACGATGATGAAAGGTAAGGTTGGCGCAGATCTGGATATTGCTGCAGGGAAACTGGCTGCAAGACAGGTAGGACTTACTATGCTTTCAACAATCAAAACCCATTTTGGAGAACTTAAAAAAATCAAACGGATAGTGAAAGTTCTGGGAATGGTCAACAGCACTCCTGATTTCGAAGGTCATCCTGCTGTTATTAACGGATTCAGCGAACTAATGGCTGAAGTTTTCGGAGAAGATAAAGGGGTTGGAGTAAGAAGTGCAGTCGGGACGATGCTTCCCATGAATATTGCAGTTGAAATCGAAGCCATGTTTGAACTTTATTAAGCAGGTATGGAAAAAACCGTATCTTCAGAAATCCTCTGGTATCAGGTTGGGAATTTAAATGAAGTATCCTCCCCTTCTTTGCTGGTATATCCGGATCGTATTGAAGCCAATATTAGAAAAATAATTGATATTGCTGGAAGCGTGGATCAGTTAAGGCCACATGTCAAGACGCATAAAATGGCCGAGATCATCAAACTTCAGATGAAATACGGCATTTATAAGTTCAAATGTGCTACCATATCTGAGACAGAGATGGTTGCAAGATGCGGAGCCCCCGATATCTTACTTGCTGTACAACCGGTCGGCCCGAATATTGGCAGATTTTTTAAATTAAAACAAGAATTCAATAATATAAAGATCTCCTGTATCGCTGATAATGAAGAGATTATTATACAGCTTTCAGATATGGCCAGGAAAACCGGACTCGAAACTCATGTCTGGCTCGACATCAACAATGGGATGAACCGGACAGGAGTAATTCCCGGAGAAAAAGCAGCAAGACTCTATAAAAGAATCCTGGATTCGCCGATGCTAGTTGCAGAAGGTCTTCATGTATATGATGGTCATATTCATGAACCGGATCTTACACTCAGGGAAAAAATATGCAATGATTCATTTGCACCGGTAATTAACATGATTGAAGAGCTGAAAAATGAAGGTATCTCACCTGTCAGAATTATCGCCGGAGGAACTCCGACATTCCCTATTCATGCATTACGAAAAAATATTGAAACCAGTCCTGGAACACTTTTATTGTGGGATTGGGGCTACAGTAGCTCTTTCTCTGATATGAATTATTTTCATGCTGCAGTGTCACTTACAAGAATCATAAGCAAACCCGGAAAGGACCTGTTATGTCTCGATCTTGGCCATAAAGCAATTGCTTCAGAAATGCCTCAGCCACGTATTAAACTTCTGGAAATTGAGAAATATATAATTGTCAGCCATAACGAAGAACATATGGTTATCAGAACGGCTTTAGCGGATAATTATAAAATCGGGGATACTCTATACGGTATACCATGGCATATTTGTCCGACAGTTGACCGGTATAATACTGTTTATGTAATTAATGATCACAAGGTTACGGGCCAATGGAATGTTGAAGCAAGAAAAAGAAAAATTACCATCTGATCTAAACCTGACCAAATGTTAAATAAGCCTTTGATTTTTGATGGTCATCTCGACCTGGCGATGAATGCCCTCGAATGGAACCGTGATTTAAGATGGACAGTAGAAGACATACGCAAAAGTGAGGAAGGGATGACTGATAAGCCTGACAGGGCAAAAGGGACAGTAAGTTTACCTTCAATGCGTAAAGGGCAGGTTGGTGTCTGTGTTGCCACTCAGATAGGAAGGTATGTAAAACGCGGAAACAATATGCCGGGGTGGAAATCACCGGAACAGGCATGGGCCCAGACCCAGGGTCAGCTGGCGTGGTACAATGCTATGGAAGAGATTGGTGAAATGTTTCAGATTCGTACGCGCGATGATCTTGAAAAACATCTTCAATTATGGGAGAATCCAACCGAGAATGCAGCTATTGGTTATATTTTAAGTCTTGAAGGTGCAGACTCTATCGTTTCAATGCACCATCTTGAAAAAGCATATAATTATGGGTTACGTGCCATAGGACCTGCTCATTATGGACCAGGAACGTACGCACAGGGAACTGATTCCAATGGTGGGCTAAGTATAAAAGGACGCGAACTTCTCAAAGAGATGGAAAAACTCGGTATTATACTTGATGCTACCCATTTATGTGACGAAAGCTTCCGGGAAGCTTTGGATATTTATTATGGTCCGGTATGGGCAAGTCATAATAATTGCCGGGCATTTGTACCTCACAACAGGCAATTCACCGACGAACAGATCACTGAACTGGCAAACAGAGATGCAGTGATTGGAGTTGCACTCGACGCATGGATGATGGTTCCTGGCTGGGTCAGAGGGAAATCAGATCCTAAAAACATGGGAGTCTCATTAAAATTGATGATCAACAATGTTGACCATATATGTCAACTTATCGGCGATTCACTGCATGCGGGTATCGGGTCGGATCTCGATGGCGCTTTTGGACGGGAGCAATGCCCGTTTGATCTTGATACTATAGCTGACCTTCAAAAAGTACCTGAAAAACTTTCAGAAATTGGTTACTCTGCATCAGATACTCAAAATATTATGAGTAACAACTGGATCCGTTTCCTGAAGAAAAACCTGCCGTTGAGCCTTTGAGCCTACCTGTATAGATAAACGGCCCCCCTGTACAACTTACCATTATAGTTAATATTATCCCAGCCATAAGCTCTGATAATATAAAAATAGATTCCGGGAGAAGCTTTGATCGATGAAAAATTCACATTCCCGTCCCAACCCTTCCAGTCTTTTAGTATTTCTCCCTCACCATAAAAGGAATAAACCTTCAGACCACTACGGCTGAAAACCTCAACGCTTAAATTCCTGAGCGATTTTGATTCAACTATGAAATTGTCATTGATCCCATCACCATTTGGAGTAAATACATTCGGAATACTAAGTTCAGAAGGATCAACAACAATTTTTTGATCCAGTCTTAATGAATCAACGCAATGAAGGTCACTTTCAACAGTCAGTTTAACTGAATACTCTCCAGGTATAAAATATATATGAGGATCGGGATTACTAAGTTTTGAGGTTGCAGTATCACCAAATTCCCAAAGATACCTGACTGCTCTTATCGATTTATCTGTGAATGTTACTGTGAGAGGAGCGCCACCGGTATAAGGATCTGCCGAGAAGTCAGCCTTAACGCGAATAGTACGATAAAAGAATGATGAGTCGCTTATACATCCAAAACTGTCGCTCACATGAAGGTTATAAGTGACATCAACCAGGGGCGGATCAAAAGTCTGAGGGTTCAGATAGAAATCGGGCGACGGTATTGTTGATGGCGGATCTGATGACCATAAAAAACCAACGGCGTTTGGCAATTTTACTGGAAGCCCGTTAGAAATATTATTATAATAGAAAGTATCAATTGCTGCCTGCCCTTTCAATGCAACATAATCACATGTACGATTCTGCAGCGCTGCTGATGAAAAAGGTTTGTCGATAAAAATCCACCCTACAAGACTTGTATCAAATCCTCCGCTGATAATGACTTTGTATCCACCCTCATCAAGATCAGTTGAAGATGAAGCGGAGATTATAGAGTCGGTTTTGAGAAAAGTACTGAAACTTTTGGTGACAGTGTTCCATTGGTACCATGAAAAATTGTATGGACCTGTTCCTCCCGGACTACTGGCATTCAGTATTCCTTTTTGCGATCCGGATGCATTACAAAAGATAAAAACAGGATCTTTAACCGTCGGAGCTGAAGGATAGGAAGTATATCGCAGAGCGCTCATTCCTGGTGCGGAGAGCTGAGCTTCAGAAATAGCAGGCAGAAATAAAATCATTATTAACAAAAAATAACGCACAGGCAATCAGATCTTTGTATTTAAAACGCTTTCGGAATCTTTTTGGTATTCAATTTTACAATTATAATTAATTTAGGGCAATATTACGGGTCAATCCAAATGAAATACCTCTTCCATATCTGCCCACCATTCCCCTTTTCTCCGGGTACCAACTGGATCCTGCATTGGTTCCATAATTGCCCACCATTCCTGTGTCTTAGGATCAGCAGCCATTTTAGCCATATCGGCAACAAAATCATTCCCTGTATATTCAAAATATGCATATAACATGTTGTCCTTATGAAAGATAGAATAGTTCTTCATATTACATTTTTTAATCATATCAAGAACTTCCGGCCAGACAGCTGCATGATACTTTTTATATCGTTCGAAGCTCTCCGGCCTGATTCCAATTACCTGTCCAAATCTTTTCATGTTATTCTGGATTATTAAATAATATTTACAATTATAATAAATTATATGTAATTTGCCCGGCCCGGTACGCTGTAATTCAAACAAACACATGACAACAAATTATCTGAACGATCTGAATGAGTCTCAGAAACAGGCAGTTATCAACACTGAAGGGCCTTCTCTTGTAATTGCAGGTGCAGGCGCCGGGAAAACAAGAGTACTGACTTACCGGATTGTTCATCTTCTTCAGAAGGGTGTTCCGGCAGGTAAAATCCTTGCATTGACTTTCACTAACAAGGCTGCAAGGGAGATGAAGGAGCGTATTACCAGAATTGTCAGTCCCGAAATAGCCCGATATCTATGGATGGGTACATTTCACTCTGTTTTTGCAAAGATTTTAAGGATGGAGGGTGAAAAACTAGGATATAAATCGAATTATACTATTTACGATTCTTCCGATTCGAAAAGCCTAATCAGATCTATTATCAGAGAACTCAATCTGGACGATAATATTTACAAACCAGGTGTTATCTCTTCAAGAATATCTACTGCTAAAAACAACCTTGTGACATCCAGCATGTATGCTGCAGATAGTTCAATGCAGGATTATGACAAGTCGGGCCGGATGCCATTGCTTGCCGATGTTTACAGGACTTATGCCGCCAGGTGCTTTAAAGCCAATGCTATGGATTTTGATGACCTGTTGCTGAATACAAATATTCTCTTCAGGGATTTTCCCGATGTCCTCGATAAATATCAGGAAAGGTTTAATTATGTGCTCGTTGACGAATACCAGGATACCAATTATTCTCAATATCTCATAGTCAAAAAACTTGCCGCTTCACATCAGAATATCTGCGTGGTAGGAGACGATGCTCAGAGCATTTATTCATTCCGGGGAGCGAGGATTGAGAATATACTTGAGTTTAAAAACGACTACGCTGATTACCAGCTTTTTAAACTTGAACAAAACTACAGATCGACTCAGACAATTGTTAATGCTGCAAATACAATTATTGCTAATAATGAAGGACAGATCCAGAAAAAAGTTTATTCAATGAACGAGGCCGGGGAAAAGATACAGGTAATGCAGGCAATGACTGATTCTGAAGAGGGATTTAATGTTTCATCTGACATTTTCGATAAGAAATTCTCACAGCAGTTAAACTGGTCGGATTTTGCAATTTTGTACAGAACGAATGCCCAGTCGAGGATCTTTGAGGAAACTCTTCGGCGAAAAAATATACCTTATAAAATTTATGGTGGTCTGTCGTTTTATGAGCGAAAAGAGATAAAAGATATTCTGTCTTATTTCAGGATGGTTATTAATCCGGAAGATGAAGAGGCTCTTAAAAGATCTATTAACTATCCCAAACGAGGTATCGGAGATACTACGATTCAAAAGATATTTGAACTGGCTGCCGCCTTTAATGTAACACCCTGGAGTATTCTGCCTGAAGCCGGAAAATACCCGGAACATTTTAACTCAGGAACAGTTAAAAAATTAACGGGGTATGTTAACGTAATCAATAATCTTTGTCAGAATTCGGAAACTACTGATGCTTTCGTGAAAGCCAGGGAGATTGCACTTGGTTCAGGAATTATGAGAGAACTTAAGGAGGGAAAATCCCCCGAGGAGGTCAGCCGTTACGAAAACCTTGAAGAGTTATTAAATGCGATAAAAGTCTTTACAGAAGCCGCTGAAACTAACGGGGAGGCATCAATATTAGAGGCTTATATGGCCAACGTTGCTTTGCTGACTGATCAGGATACTGAAAATGAAGAAGATCGGAATAAGGTTACTCTTATGACAATGCATTCAGCCAAAGGGTTGGAATTCAAGCATGTATATATTGTCGGAATGGAAGATACTCTATTTCCCTCACCTATGTCATCGGGAAGCGCCCGTGAGCTTGAAGAAGAGAGACGATTGTTCTACGTGGCTGTTACACGTGCGGAAAAACAGGCAACTTTCAGCTATGCACTTAACCGATATAAATGGGGAAATCTTGAGAGATGCAGCCCCAGCAGATTCCTCCGTGAGATTGATCAGAAATTTCTTCACTATCCACAGACAAGTGGAAAACCTTTTCACAGCAATAATCAATCAGCAGTCAAACCTGCATCTTTTCGAGAAGAACCTCATTCTTATGCTATGGATGACAGGTTTAAAAAGATCAGGAAAGCTGACACTTCAACTAATGCTCCTTTCATTGGAAGTGATTCTTCTCTGTTTTCTGAGGGGGATACTATAGAGCATGAGAGATTTGGCAAAGGAATAATTATATCCATTGAGGGACAGCCACCAAACACTACAGCCACAGTTGATTTCGAAAAAGACGGAAGCAAAAAGCTGCTTCTGAGATTTGCAAAACTTCGAAAACTATAAGTTATCAGCTATATCAATAGAGATCCTTTAACCACAAAGGACACAAAGTATGCACAAAGCACACAAAGTCAAAACCATTTCATCAAATTCTTTGCGACCTTAGGTTTTAAATCTTTGTGCTCTTTGCGGTTAATGGATTTTGTTATTTATTTCTTACCGGCCTGGCCGAAATTCATTTTCATAAACGTGTATCCTGTTGTTGAAATAGCATGACTAAAGTTATCATTGATCTCTATAGTCTCCATTTTCATCGCCGGTTTATCGTTTTTATCGAATGATTCCATAGCCAGCATCATAGCCCCTTCAAATCCCGGATAGTTATAATAGGTTGGCATACCTGCTTTGCCCCAATACTTTTTGTCAGCCTTCAGTTTGACATCTTTGGTCATCCAAACATTTGAATAGCCATCTTTCTCAGCATCAACTATTTTATATTCATCGCACCTGTATCCGGCAATAATACGCGAATTTCCTGTTTTTGTTATTGTTGCCTTTTCAGGGTTGGCACCTTTCTGATTCCTGGCTTGTGCAGCCATTGCTGAATCAGATGGCAGTGTCGAAATAATACCTGTTTTAGAATCCTTATTCCCTATTAGCATCAAAAAGCACCTGTTATCATTATCAAAAAGAAATTCAGTGGGTACGGCTTTATCTCCTTGCTTAGTATTTACAGAGAGTACTTCAATTCCTGCATTCAGGGTATTGCTATTGTAATATGTATAATAGTCTGATTTCATTACATCTTTTTTATCATAGGTCTCCATCTGCATATATATCCTGCCTGTAAACTGATATTCATCATTGTATTTTATGTCAATTTTCCCGCCAAACAGTCCACGGCCTGTCGCCTTGGCACTGTTATCCTGAGCTGAAGTCTTGTCAGTTTGATTCTGATCAGATTGCGCTTTTTCTTTGGCTTTATCCTGTGCGCTTTTATTTATTGCCGAATCAACTTTGTGATCGATCTGTTTGTTTATAGCCCTTTTCAGAGCTCCAAACTGAGCATTTGATGAAGCAGGCAACAATATTACCAATACCAGTAGCAGAAATATTGATCTTGTTTTCATGATTCAGAGTATTTTTAAGTTAAAGTATAAAGTTACAAAACTAAGGCTAAAATGATATAAGGTAACTTTAAAAATACTAAACATTTTACAACTTCTGTCTTTTCAGGAGGTTTTTTTGTCGTTGTAATAATACCTTAATTTAAGTTGTACTTAATTCTGTAAGCTAAAATTTCAGATCCAAATCACTTTAAAGTTTAAATAAAAGAGGCTGCATTTTCATGCAACCTCCCTGGTTTTACAAATAACACCGAAAATAATCTTGCTTAACCCGCTATTATTTCAGCAGGCTTCTCCTTCTCCTTCAGAACCGATTCGTAAAGTGCTGCAAATGAACTGCATATCCACATAAGTGCCGGGAAGATCCCGACTATTAACATTATAAGCCCGAAGATCACAATAAATATTGATACAAAACCCATGAAGAAGATCTGCCATCCATGACCCTTTGTAAGCTTCCAGCTTAATTCCACTGCTTCAATCGGGTCGAGTTTTTTATCCATTATAATATATGAGACAAAAGCAAGCCGGCATCCGATTATAATTCCCGGGACAATAAGAGCGAATAACCCAAGGACAACGAGAGCAAATACCAGCAGGTTTGCAAGTATAATGTGAAGGTAGTTTTCCATAAATCCTTTTATCAGGTACTCAAAATCTGGTTTTATCTTCCTGACTGCCTGGACAAAGATCATACTACCACCAAATTCAAATACCGGTTTAACCAGAAACGAATATAGCATAGCCAGTAATCCGAAAAAAACTGCAAAGAGTCCCAATGCACCAAGAGCGGGTAAATAATTCATACTATGTCCAATATTATATCCTATAACATGACCCATATTCCAGGGAAGATTATGCAGATCGGACATATCAAACTTAAAATTGAACATTTTAAAGGGTGCGGCTATTATAGCCAGAATGAGAATAACCAGGAACAACCTGAGGAAATTATCGGTCATGACTCTCCACCCCGTACCAAAACTATTCCCAAAACCAGGTACTAATTTGTATTCATTACTTGTTTCCATAATTACATAAATTAGAATTTTTATAAACAGTGAACATTTATGAAGCAAATTTAAGTATCAGAGTTTTCACGGACTTCATACTATAGTAGTGATTTTACTTTTTCCTACTTTAGTATGTAATACAATACTATGGTAGTGGCTATTTTTGAACTTTCGGTTTAAACGGATTTTTATACCTTTATAACATGTTGCATTACCTTGGATATTTAATTTTCATTTTGTCGGTTGCTTTCACTGCAGGAGGTGTAGTTTTGTCGTCGAGGTTAAGGAACAGATATCACCACGAGATCTTTTCAACATTGCTCTATTTCCAGGTCTTTATTTTTACTTTCGGATTCTATGGGATATGGGGACAGGTAGTGATAAAAGCATTTCTCTTTACATACATTTCAGCTGAACTTCTTGTGAGGTTCTCAGATATTGCAATGCTGCTGGGATTACCATTCCTTGTTTTTGCATGGATGATGCTTATACAGTTTTCGCTTGGAATATCAGGAAGAAAAAATAGTAACTGGTTTGTTTTGTGGTTCCTGTTACTAAATTTCTCGATAATTATTGTAGTTGGATATTTTATTGCAAAAACAAGTGCACTGAAACCCGTATCACTGATAAAAGACTACTTCATTTCAATGCACTTCCTGTATTCTCTTCTTTCCACTTTACTGATAGTATTCCCCAGGAAAGGAAGGTCAATAGTTCATGATTACGACAGCAGGAGAATTGGCCCGGGAATATTCTTCGTCATGATTTTACAGTGCTTACCGTTACTGTTTTATAACTCGCAACCATATATTGAGGTAATGTTCACTCTGACATTCTTTGCAGGCAACACTTTTCTTCCGATATATCTTAATTATGGTACAATGTTTACAGTCTTTACATCAAGACCTGAAAAGGACATTTCATTTGAGGAGTTTTGTAAGAAATTTGAAGTATCTCCCCGGGAGACAGACATAGTCCGTGAAATATGCAATGGATTAAGCAATAAGGAAATATCAGAAAAATTATTTATAAGCCTGCAGACCGTTAAAGATCATACGCACCGGATCTATATAAAAACAAATGTAAAGAGCCGGGTTCAGCTCATCTATCTGGTAAAAGAGTTAAAGATTTTATAGAATAGATTCACAAAAATTTCAGGTAAACAATTACCCTCCCTTCGTTAAATTCAAGAGAAAAGTTGTCTCCAAGTGCTTCATTTAGTGTAGCAACCCACCAGTTTGCTATTTTTGTTCCATTTAGCGGATATCGTAATCCATATGAATTGACTTCTGTCTCAGGATCTATCGAAAAGATAGATATCTGCTGACCAGGGAAGGATGATATCTCAGAACTTTTCAATAACGGTCGCAGGATTCCGGTATCAGTTACCATAATTACATTCACGTTTTTTATATAATCTGCAAGCAGCGAGATATTTCCAAGTGTATGATCTTCCCGTTTGCCTGTAGCGCCAACAATAACAATATCTTTATAACCCATTTCACAGCACCATATAACTGCCTTTGTCAGATCGTTAGTATCCTGGTTTTCATCAAGATAAATACGATCTGCAAATCTGTTCGTTAATTCATCATTCAGGGAATCCATATCTCCAACGATAGCATCGGGTCGCATTCCGGCATTAACCAGGTTTTCTGCACTACCGTCACAACAAACTATTCTTTTTGCATTCTTCAGATATCCCAGAGGGATTTCATGTTCAGGAAATGTGCCATCAGCAACAATAACAGTATAAGATCCAGATAAAAAATCACTCATTTTTATGGTTATTTTACTTAATTCTCACAGTCTTCGTATAGTTTTCTTCCATTCCACCAGTCCGACAAACGACATTATCCCATAAACTACATACAATATAACAGTCGGATAGAGTCCTCGGGTCAAAAAGAGAACAGCCGATACAAAATTTACTATGATCCATAAGAACCAGTGTTCATAAATCTTTCGTGCCAGCATCCATGTAGCAATAATCGACAAAGATGTAATAAATGAATCCCTTACTGGAACTGGTGAATCAGTCAGCCTTGTAAGAACAAACCACATTGCGATGTACAACATAACAAAAAGAATAGCCAGAATAACACCTGTCCTTAATTTTAATCGTGTTACCTGTAATTCCTCATTCTCCGCTTCTTTCTTCTCCCCTTCTCCCAGTCTCCCAATCTCCCAATCTTTCTTTTGCCCTGTGCCCTGTGCCCTATGCCCTATTCCTTTAGCCCACCAATACCACCCCAGGAAGCTTATTATAAGATAATAACCCTGAAGGCTCATATCTGCATAAAATTTGCTAGTGAAAAAGACCCATATATAGACTGCAGATGTGATTATCCCGACAGGCCATAACCAAATAGTTTGCCGTATTTCGAGAAAGACATAAACTATTCCCGTAACCGCTCCGAAAATTTCGATGAAATTATTAGATATCCATTCAGATATTATCATAATAATTAATTGTATATCAAAATCTTACTCCAATTTTTAACATATAATTAATACCAGCCTGCGGAAAATATCCGTCCATTACATGTTGTGATCCTCCTTCAATATATTTATATACCCATGCATTGGTTTCGTACATCTTATCAAATAGATTATTTACTGCAAACTGGCATGTTAGTTCTTTTAATATCTTATTCTTAATAGTATACAGAAATGATATATTTTGAACTAAATATGCATTTAACATTCTTTCTGTGTTTTGTGTGTTATCAATATATTGCTTTCCGACATACTTGGTATTTAAACTTATGTGAAAATCTTTAATTGGATAATAATCTATAACTGAACCTGCAATGATTGACGGAGAGAAAGAGATAGTTTTATTTTTTAATGTTTCTTTATCTTGTTCCGATGTATCCCAATTATCAGTAAGGTCTGCAAAAACCGGAATGATATTCCTGCTGATGGTTATATTTTCGTACCAGTTTAAATTTTTAAGAATCCGGATACCTGTTTCAATCTCAATCCCCTGCCTGTAACTTTTTGATACATTTGTTAATATCGTGGCTCCAACATCATTTATTTCGCCTGTTAAAATTAACTGATTGTGGTAGTACATATAATATAAATTCCCCTTAAGTGTCAATTTTGATGTGTGAAATTCGTACCCCGCTTCATAATCAAACAATTTTTCGGGGACAGGTGTCTTCCCTGGGTCTGCATCCGTAAAATTGCCACGATCAGGTTCTCTTTGGGATACTCCAAATGAAGCATATATTTTTTGTTTCTCATTAAAATTGCAGACCAGCCCCGATTTAGGATTAAAAAAGTTATACTTATGATTCTGCGTGACATCTCTCAGATTCTCGTCAAACCCTCCAATTGAATAATTAATATTCCGGAATTGTAAATCGGCATACAGGTTTAATTTGTTTGTCAATGAATAGTTGATTTTTAAAAATGTATTTAAATCCTTTTTATCACCGGTACCCTGGTACCATCGGTAGCTCTCACCATTAAAAGTTGCAATTTTAGCCCATGTTATATCTCCAAAATGATTTCCCAGATATTGATTCCAGCCACCGCCAATTACAGTGTTAATCTTGTTCTTATTGTAATTCAAAGAGTAAGTAAAACCATAAAAATCATTTCTCAGCCATCTTTGTGTAATAAAATCTGAGCTTGTTATGGTATCAGAATTAAAAATTGCATTTGGCAAATTAAATGAACTGAATTTTGAGTTTTGAACAAGGTTTTCATAGTATCCTTTACCCCTTGTGTAATGTAATGCGACATTTGCACTCAGCTCACTATTTATTTCTTTTGAATAATGAAGCTGGTAGTTATCCTGCCAGTAATTATCCGTTTCATTTTTATAACTATATGGATTATAAGTTCTATGAGTTGTTAAAGAATCTTTAGGAACACCTAACCATGCCTGGTACGTATGTTCTACTCCTGAAAAAATCATTAGTTTCAAAATACTGGTTTCCCCATACATTGTCCCTGAGATATAAAACGATTTTAAATCGCTGAAAGCTCTGTCAATATATCCGTCGGACCAGATTTTTGATAGTCGTGCATCGACAGCAAACTTTTTGTTAATTAACCCCGTGCCAAAATTTATTGTGTTTTTTGAAGTGTTAAATGAGCCATAAGAGGAATTTACTTCTGCATAAGGTTCACGATTCAAAATAATAGTCTGAAAATTTATTGTGGCACCAAAAGCGCCTGCTCCATTTGTTGATGTTCCTACTCCGCGTTGAATCTGAATGTTATCGGCTGATGATGCCAGATCAGGCAGATCAACCCACCAGACTCCATGTGATTCGGCATCGTTGACTGGCACTCCGTCGATTGTTACATTAATACGATTTACATCCGTACCTCTTATATTGATGTTTGTATAGCCAACCCCGGTTCCTGCATCTGAGGAGACAACCAGTGAAGGAGTATAGCCTAACAGATATGGTATATCCTGGGCAATATTATTTTTTGAAATATCTTCTTTGGTAATTGTTGAATATGCCATTGGAGTATGTTCTCCTGCCCTCGTGGCGGTTACAAAAACTTCCTCTGTCATAACTGACTTCCCGGAAAGGGCAATATTCAAAACGGTATCGCCCTTTATTCTTACCTCCCTTATCTGTGACTCATACCCGATAAAGGAGAAACGCAGAGTATATACTCCATTTTTGAGTATAAACAGGATATAGTTCCCTTCTGAATCTGTATTTACTCCAAGTAATGTGTTTTCCACAGTTATTCCTGCACCTGGTAAAGGAGATCCGCTTATATCGGTCACTTTACCCTTTATAGTTGAGCCATTATGCTGAAATACAATTGCTTGAGAAACACCCTGCAAACCTGCAAACACTATAATAAAAATCAGTCTCCTCATAATCCGATTAATTAATTCATTATCAAGATCAAGAAAATGAGGTTGTTATGTAAAGCTGATTTGTTGGATACTCTCTTTTCCCTCCGCCGGCATTATCCGGATCAGGTTTAAGGGTATGATCTCAGCCCGATGTTATAAGGCACCCCATTTATTGATAGCGCAAAGGTAATATCTTTTGACTGATTTATCAATTTTTTGTTAAATTAGCATTCAAATCCCTGAGATGAAATGAAAAACCTGCTGAATAAACTTAATTACAAAGGACAAAAAAGGATTTCAGTCATAAACGCAGATGAAACATTCATAATTTCAATTTTTTCTGAACTTAAAGACGTAATAATTGACCAGAAAATTGATCCCCGTTATCCATATGAATTCATTATAATATTTGCCAAAAGCATATCAGAAGTCGAATTGCTCGCACCAATGACCCTTCATAACCTGAAGGCTGACGGGGTATTGTGGTTTTGTTATCCCAAAAAAACCTCAAAAAAATACAGGTCTGACATCGACCGCGACCATGGATGGAAAGTTCTTAATGATTCCGGTCTTTATGGAATCCGCCTGGTAGCAATTGATGAAGACTGGTCTGCTTTAAGGTTCAGAAACAAGAAATTTATCAAATCAACTTCTGGAAGATTTGATAAATAATTGCGGATTGCGGATTATGGATTGTTTATTACAGGCATATAACAGTAAATCCGAAATCGAAAATCCGAAATCCGCAATCAATTTTTTAATATAAGAATGATTAAATTGACTAAAATAGTTACTCCTCTGGGAGAAATGGTTGCCGGGGCCACTGATAAAGGTATATGTCTTCTTGAGTTCAATGACAGGAGAATGTTACCAACTGAATATAAAGATCTTACGAGACTTTTAAGCACAACCCTTGAAGATGGGGAAAACAAGCATCTTAGAACACTTAAAAAACAGCTGAAAGAGTATTTCGACGGTAAGAGAAAAGAATTTACTGTTCCTCTTGTTACTCCCGGAACAGAATTTCAACAGGCAGTCTGGAAAGAATTGCAGAACATCCGGTTTGGGTCAACGCGGTCGTACCAGGAACAGGCTATAGTCATGAACAGACCCGATTCGGTACGTGCTGTAGCAAATGCTAATGGGATGAACAGAATATCTATCGTAATTCCATGTCACAGGGTTATCGGTTCCGATGGACGTCTCACAGGTTATGGAGGAGGACTGAAAAGGAAGAAATGGCTGCTGGATCATGAAAAAAAATACTCAGGGAAAGCAGTTGACCTCTCTTTATTCTGATATATTTTTACACACTATTACTTAACTTAATCTGTTATGCAATGAAAACTATCATTTCTCAAAAGAACATCCTATTCATGATTTTTATGGCTCTACTAATCCTCCTTCCCGGATGTGCTAATAATGAGGCTGTTAAACAATGCCTGACCGGACATACCTATGGTTTTCTTGGTGGTCTATGGCATGGGTTTATTGCTCCTTTCGATTTTATAGGGATGCTGTTTAATGATAAGATAACCATGTATGCTCAGAATAATAATGGCGGTCTATATGCTCTGGGGTTCCTACTGGGCAGCGGTGGCTGGGGGTTCTTTGGGAGTAAAGGTGCAAATAAAGTAAGGACGAGCCGGGTTCATGTACAATCTCAGAGATTTGATAATGCTGAAATAGTGGATTAATAAATTTATAACCAGAGTAGCCTCCACCGCCCTCCTGGGGGCGGTGGACAGGAGGGGGTGAGGTAAAATAATCCTGGGGGCGGGGATTGGAGGATGTGTGACAAAAAAAACATATGCCATGACGGAAAACAGAGAAACAATTAAAATGATATCAAATTGAAAATGTTATGAATAAAAAGATTGTCATTATCGGCGGTGGAGTTGCCGGACTATCTGCAGGAATCTATGCCCGGCTTAACGGATTCGATACCACGATCATTGAAATGCATTCTATAACAGGGGGCCAATGTACTGCCTGGGAAAGGAAAGGCTACAGATTTGACTATTGCCTTCACTGGCTGGTTGGAACCAGAAGCGGCCCCTTTCATGATATATGGCTGGAGACAAATATAATTAATGATCAGGTCAAAATAATTGATCACGAAGTACATACAAAAGTATTTGCAGAAGATGGAACAGATTTTACTGTTTATACAAATATCGATAAGTGGGAAAAATACCTTTGTGAAATAGCTCCGGAAGATACAAAGAGTATCATGAAAATGTGTAACGACATGAGGAAAACATCGGTACTCGAACCTTATTCAAATCCGCCGGAATTACGCAGAGGGATAGATAAAATTAGTTCCTTCTTCAAAATGCTGCCTGTAATCATATTATTTATAAAACATGGTAAAAAAACATTTAAGGAATATATAGGCCAGTTTAATTTTAAAAGCCCAAGATTAAAATTCTTTCTTGAAAACCTTTTTTCAACGCATGACTTTTCTGCACTTGCTTTTATTATGATGCTTGCCTGGTTCCATAAAAAAAATGCCGGATACCTGATTGGAGGATCGAAACCGATGGCTCAAAGGATGACTCAAAAATATCTTAACCTCTCCGGAGTTCTATTAACAAATAAAAAAACAGAAAAAATAATCGTGGAAGATAATATTGCAAAAGGTGTCTTACTGGATGATGGCTCTACGATTTTTGCTGACTATGTAATAAGTGCTGCAGATGGTCATTCAACCATTTTCGACATGCTTGAGGGGAACTATCTTTCTGAAAAAATAAAAGAAGCCTACAATTCATGGGAACTTTTTAATCCGATTGTACAGGTTTCTTTTGGCATCAACACTGATCTGCAAACAGATATTCCTGTACAATCGTGGCTTACAAAAAACTCTAATATTGGAATGACAAAAACCGACCAGGGATATTCCATAATGAACTATTGCTTTGATCCATCCATGGCTCCTCCCGGAAAATCAGTAATTGTGATTCGTTTTGAAAGTCCATGGGACTTATGGAAAGATCTTGAAGGTGGGGAGTACATGAAAGAAAAACAAGAGATAGAGAAGGATGCAAGGCTATTGATGGAAAAACATTTTCCTGGAATATCCGGAAAAATTGAAGTTGTCGATGTGGCAACACCATTAACCGATGTAAGATATACTGGTGTATGGAAAGGTTCGTATGAAGGTTTTTTGCCTTCAAGTAAAAATCTTATGAGTAGTCTTAAACCAACCTTACCGGGGTTAAATGGATTTTATATGGCCGGGCAATGGCTCTCTCCTGGAGGTGGCCTTCCTCCTGCCGGTCAAACAGGGAAATGGGTAATTCAGCTTATCTGTAAAAAAGAAAAACAGCCATTCACTAACCATTGACTTATCTCATCTCAGAATATAAAATACATCCATTTCTAAATAATAAACCAATGAAAGACATCTTTGCATTTTTCTTTTTATTTCTCTTATCAATAAGTGCCTATCCTCAGAAGAGAGAGCTTATATATCTATGGCCGGGGAAAGTACCCGGTGAACTAAAAGCGAAGCAGGCTCCAGCTATAGATACCTCTAAAAATGATAATATATTAAGGTTTTCTGAGGTGACCAATCCGGCAATAGAGGTTTATCTGCCAGATCCTGCAATTAAAAACGGTTCAGCAGTAATTGTTTGTCCCGGAGGAGGATACCAAATACTTGCATATGACCTGGAGGGAACAGAGATTGCAGGTTGGCTAAATAAGCTGGGATATACTGCATTTGTTCTTCAGTACAGGATACCCGATAAAAAAGAAGGCGCTTTACAGGACGTACAGCGTGCAATGAGAATTGTAAGGGACAACTCACAAAAATTGAATATTAACCCTGAAAAAATCGGTGTGATGGGATTCTCCGCGGGAGGAAGTCTCAGTGCAAGGGCAAGCATTAATTTCAATAAAAAAACCTATGCACCTGTCGATAAATCGGATAGTTTATCATGCAGACCTTCCTTTACGATGCTGATCTATCCTGCTTACCTCGATCAGGGCCCAAACTTAACACTTACACCCGAATTGGAGTTAAGTAAAGAAGTACCGCCGATCTTTATATTCCAGACAGCAGATGACCCTTATGGAAACAGCGCTCTTGTAATGGCAGGGGCTCTCAGAAATGCCAAACTTTCAGTTGAATTGCATTTTCTTCCGGTCGGAGGCCATGGTTATGGATTGAGACCTGGCAAGATTGCAGCTGAAATCTGGCCATTGCTTGCCGAACGTTGGCTGGTGAGGACTCTTATGGTTATATGACTCTACAAAATATTGTTTTCTGATGAATTGAAAATTCATATAATTTTTTATCTTTACTAAAATACCTTCAGTATATTACAGTTAATAATCAGCAGATTCACTATAAAATTGGTAATAAAAGGGAAAAATACCATGTGGCTCGATTATATGTACGGCAGGTTCAGTGATCTCTTTGGAAAAAGGTTTGAGAAGTGGAAAGAAAAAAGTGATAAGAAGCCACGTGAGGAATTGTTGAAATGGTCATTTGACCAGGGAATGCCTCTTGCTGTCTACCTGCAAACTGATAAAGGACTAAAATTCGTCGATTATTTTAATCTTTCCGGGCCTATGGCAGACAAGGAAGATATCCTTCAAATCGATCTTTCTGGAGTACATACAGATAAAGTAAACCTGAAACTGGTGTCTGGCGTTATGTTTTGGGATATTGATTATGTCGGAATGGATTTTACATCGACGGACCTGATTAATAAAACTATTATTCCTTTATATTCAGCAGTTGATGAAAATGGGAAAGATGTCAGTTCACTCCTGGCAAATGATGATGAAAAATATCTTATTCAACCTCTTCCGGTGAATAAAACAGATTTAAGTTTTATTGCTCCTGAATCTGTTCCAGGCATGGAACGTTCTCTCTTCCTTCACAGCAAAGGACACTATGAGATCCTGAGGGAAACAAAAGGCAAACCTGATATAGCTTATCTGAAAACTTTTCTGGAGCCCGGAGCCTTTATTAAATTTACGAAGGATCATTTCCTGGAATATTATTACAAAGGGAACTGAAAGAGTATTGGAATTATAAATAAATATCATTTACAACCATCAGACTTTTTCCGGGTATGAGAATAGAACGGATCTTTGCCACATTCATGTTAAGATCAACCATCGTCTTCCTGGCTTTAAAAACATATAAAGATCCGGGTAAAGCGATCAGAGCATTAAAATTGCTTATAAGGAAAAGAGTTGCTTTCAGCGGAGCATCTGGTCTACCTCGGTTTTTTTATGCAAATGGTCGTTATTTTTTCGATCCGAACAACCCCGGATGGCCATCAACGTCATTTAACAGATTTATTATCAATGAACTCAACAATAGCTTACCTTTTAGAAATGATCATTCGCGGCTTACTACAATCATATTCTCCATAACAAAAAAATGCCCCTTAAGATGTCAACACTGTTTTGAATGGGACAGATTGGATAACACAGAATCCCTTAGCATGCCTGATATTAAAACTATACTCTTCAAATTTCATGAATATGGGATAAGTCAGGTACAATTAGGAGGCGGAGAACCAATGACAAGATATGACGATCTGATTGATCTTTTACAAACTGCAGACTCAGGGACCGATTTCTGGCTTCTTACATCAGGATACAACCTCACTTTAGAAAAAGCAAGACAACTTAAGAAAGCCGGGTTGACAGGCGTCAGAATAAGTCTTGATCATTGGGACAAAGAAAAACATAATGCTTTTCGCGGAAGTGAAAAATCCTATGACTGGGTAGTTCAGGCAGCTGAAAACAGTAGGAAAGCCGGTTTGGCTATGGGTTTTTCAGCTTGCGTCACCAGAGAATTTTTAACAGATCAAAATCTGAAAGAATATTTAAAACTTGCAAAAAAAATGCATGCAGCTTTCATCTTCCTTCTTGAACCCAGGGAAACAGGCCATTTTAAAAATAAGGAGGTCACTCTATCAGAAGAAGAGGTGAAAGTTATCGAAACTTTTTATCTTAATGTCAATTCTTCAGTTGAGTTTGAGACGTTTCCTCTGGTTATTTATCCGGGTTATTATCAAAGAAGAATTGGTTGTTTTGGGGCCGGAATAAGATACCTGTATGTAGACTCTGAAGGTTCAGTTCATTCCTGTCCTTTCTGTCAGGGGAAGTTAGGTAATGCTTTAACAGAAGATCTACCGGAGTTAATTCAAAAAGTACGGGCAGAAGGGTGTCAGATGTTCACGACAAATGAGTTTTCTTTCGCAAAATAAGGTGTATAATTTAATCCGTTATTATTAAATAGTTTAAGGAAAGCTGCATTGTTTGGGATTTTCAGAACCGGAAAATGGATTGAAGCAGACCAGGTTACAAGGTTCAACTTCATAAAAGCAACAAAAAAATATACATCTAATAGCCATGCAAATGTTAGATTCGATATGAATGTTTCAGACATTGAATTATTAATAATTAACAGTAATGGGACAAAAAAAGTTGTTCTGAACAAGTATAGTAATTTTAAGGATGCTCAGAAAAAAATGGGGGAACTTAACATGTTACTTCTACCGAATGGAATAACTGACTGAAATCCAATAATGGATAATGATTAAAATTATCAATGATATATTAAAACGACATCTTCTTCCCGCAGAAAATCACATCTATGGATTTGCTGATCTGAACGGATTGCTCGAAAATAAGTTCGTTGGATTTAATTATGGCATTTCCATCGGACTCAAACTTGATTACAGAATTGTCGATAAGGTAATTGATGGTCCTTCTTCGGAATACTATTTACATTACAGACAGGCCAACGAAGATCTTGCTCTGTTGACTAAAAGGATCTCCGGGGATCTGAAAAAGAATGAGATTGAAACATATAATATCAGTCCGACTGTATCAACTTCAGAACTTGATACAGTATATTTTAAAACTCTCAGGACAGATCTTTCACATAAAATGGTTGCTACAAGAGCCGGTCTGGGCTGGATTGGAAAAACGGATCTTTTCATCTCCAAAGAATTCGGTCCAAGGCTTCGTCTTGTATCAATTCTTTTGAAAACTCCTGTAAAATCAATATCGAAACCTATTGATATAAGCCGGTGTGGGAACTGCAATATCTGTGTTGATATTTGTCCGGCAAAAGCGGCAAATGGCAAACTCTGGAATATAACAACTGACAGAGAGGAGTTTTTTGATCCATTTAAATGCCGGGATCAGTGTGCTGAATTTGGATGGACCCGACTTGGAATTGATGCCAGGATATGTGGTATATGTGTTGCCGCCTGTCCTGTAGGTCAGAGAAAAACTTTTCAGAACTGATCATCAGGAGGACATACTTTTGCTTCGGATTTAAGTGTTATGTTTAATATTATTTTTCGTTTCCATTAGAGATACTTTTTCCAGACGGCGTACAAACCTTTCTGTTCCTTTAAATCCCGAATTCAAAAATATTCTGACAAGGTCAAGTGCAAGGTTATATCCGGTAACTCTGCCACCCAGACATAATATATT
>Ga0208478_1000228_pt1 | contig 21709 bp, 17 predicted proteins | sample NGESurdeep072012_5_FD_184462 | JGI IMG/M metagenome (GOLD analysis project Ga0208478, IMG submission 184462) | Arctic peat soil microbial communities from Barrow, Alaska - NGEE Surface sample 415-2 deep-072012 (SPAdes) | ecosystem: Environmental > Terrestrial > Soil > Wetlands > Peat ...
GCCGCACGACGACCTGCAAGGGCGCGTCAGGAGAAGGCGACCCCGCCCCTGGCCTCGTCGATCGGCACGACGGCGTGCCCGAACGGGAACAGCGACAGCGGGATCAGCTTCAGGTTCGCCCAGGCCAGCGGGAGCCCGATGATCGTGATCGCCAGCGCAGCCGCGGTCACCACGTGGGCGATGGCCAGCTCCCAGCCCACCAGCACGACCCAGATGATGTTCCCGATCAGCGACCCGGCGCCGGCGCTCTCCTTGCGGACGGCCGTGCGACCGAACGGCCAGAGCACGAAGCCCGCGAGCTTGAACGCCTGCAGACCGAACGGGATCGTGATGATCAGGATGCACATGACGATCCCGGCGATCGTGTACAGGATCGCCATCCAGAATCCACACAGGACCAACCAGATGATGTTGAGCAGCGTCTTCATGACCTGACACGATGCTCGCAGGCCGAGCGCGGGGCATCGCCCGGATCGGGTGACGGCCGCACTCAGAACGCCGCCAGCACGGTCAGCAGCGTGCCGACGGCGAGCGCGATCCCGGCCGCGGTCAGCCAGCTCACCAGCGGCGTCTGGAGCTCCTCGAACTCCCCCCGGCGCAGCGCCTCGGACGCCCTGCGCTGTCGCTGCGCGCCGATCACCAGCAGGACGATCGACAGCAGTCCGTACCCGAGGCCGAGGACACGGTAGGGCCAGCGGGCGCCGCTGACCACATTGGGCAGCAGACGGCCGACGGCGAGGGCGATCCCCCCGGTTGCGATGCCGGTGCGCCACCACGCCAGCCAGGTCCGTTCAGCTGCCAGCCACGTCCGTCGCGTCACATCGGATGCCGGCGGGGGTCCGGAAACCTGTCCGCTGGGGTCCGGTGGTGCGGCCACGAGCTCATCGTATGAGAGCTCCGCTGACAACGGAGATTCTCGCCCGGTTTAGGGAGCCTGCCGAGGAGGCGGCGGCCACCCGGGCGCCCGAGAGTCCCCTCACCGCGGGGGAGCACCGCGATCAGAGCCCGCCGGCCGACGCCACGAGCGGACCGGTGCGCGGCGGCACCGGGCGCGACAGCACGATGTAGCTCGTGCAGCGCCGGATCGCCGGCGTGCGCAGCAGGTCGTTGACCACCTGCTGCAGATGCTCGGTGTCCCGGGCGACGACGCGGCAGATCAGATCCTGGGGCCCGCTGACGCCGTCGGCCTCGAGGATCTCGGGAATCGGCTCCAGCACCTTGACCGCCTCGGTGAGCTGCCCCTGTGCCAGCTCGATCAGCACCACGGCGCTGATCGGATAGCCGAGCGCGCGCGGGTCGACCTCGGGGCCATGCCCGGTGATCACCCCGGTGGACTCGAGCTTGGCCAGCCGGGCTTGGACGGTGCCGCGGGCGACGCCGAGCTGACGCGCGACCTCGAGCAGGCCCACGCGCGGATTGCGGCGCAGGGTCGCGATCAGGCGCGCGTCAAGCGTGTCGATGGCCACGTTCTTCCTCCGTGTGAGTGACGGCCGGGACTGGTCATTTTGACCAGTATCACGTAAAGAGATCTATCAGATTGAGCAGATTGACCCGCGAAAACGCGACGACTTGTAACCGATCGGCGCGGGTGCTGCACTGGGCTTCGATCGAGCTCGGGAGAGGGAGATGTACGAAGAGGCACAGCTGTACTCGCCGGTGACCACGGACGCGGCGGGCGACGTGACCGTCCACCTCGCCCATGACCACCCTGGCGCGAACGACCCGGACTATCGCGCCCGGCGCAGCGAGATCGCGGCGGCAGCGCTGGCCTGGCGGCCGGGCCAGCCGGCGCCGGTGATCGCCTACAGCGAAGCGGAGCACGAGGTGTGGCGAACCGTCTGCCGCGAGCTCGCGCCCAAGCACGAGCGGTACGCGGTGACCGAGTACCGCGAGGCCAAAGAGCGCCTCGGCCTGCCCACCGACCGCGTGCCCGGACTCGACGAGGTGAGCGGGCTGCTGCGACCGCTGGGCGGCTGGAGCTATCTGCCCGCCGCCGGCCTGGTGGCGCTCGACGAGTTCTACGGCTCGCTGGCCAAGCGGCAGTTTCACTCCACGCAGTACGTGCGCCACGCCGACGTGCCGCTGTACACGCCCGAGCCCGACATCGTCCACGAGGTGATCGGCCACGGCCAGCTGCTGGCCACCCCGACCTTCGGCGAGCTGCATCGTCTCGCCGGCGTTGCCTCCCGCCGCCTCGCCGACCCCGAGAACCTCCGCTTCCTCTCCCGCGTGTTCTGGTTCACGCTCGAGTTCGGAGCCGTGGTGCAGGACGGTGAGATCCGGGCCTACGGCGCCGGGATCCTCTCGAGCTATGGCGAGATCGAGGAGTTCCGCGCGATCACGCACCGGCCGCTGGACCTGGTGGAGATGGGCACCGCCGACTACGACATCACCGCCTATCAGCCCGTCATCTACCTGGCCGACTGCGTGGAGCAGGTGGTGGAGATCGCCGGCGGCTTCTTCGCCGGATGCGACGACGACTCGATCGCCGCGATGCGCGCCGGCACGCGCACCGCGGCCTGACCCCACTGCCTACCGACTCAAGCGAACAGGAGCGAACGCGATGGCCACGACGCAACCGACCGCCGTATCCGATCAGCACCAGGACTTCATGCCCCTCAACGGCATCGACCACGTCGAGCTGTGGGTGGGCAACGCCGCCCAGGCGGCCTACTACCTCCGCCACGCCTATGGCTTCACCGAGATCGCCTACAGCGGGCTCGAGAGTGGCGCGCGGGAGCGCACGTCGCACGTGCTCGCGCAGGGCGAGGTGCGGATCGTCCTGACCGGCGCGCTGCGGTCGGGCAGCGAGGTCGCCGCCCACCACGCCCGTCATGGGGACGGGGTCAAGGTGATCGCGCTGTCGGTGCCCGACGTCGATCACGCCTACCACGAGGCCACGGCCCGGGGAGCGACGAGCGTGGCGGCGCCGCATACCGTCGAGGACGACCACGGCCGGGTGCGGACGGCGGACATCGCCGCCTACGGGGAGACGATCCACCGCTTCGTCGACAGATCCGGCTACGTCGGCGCGTTCATGCCGGGCTTCCTCGCCGTGCCGGCGCCGGCCGACGGCGACAGCGGACCCGCCCTCGTGTTGGGGATCGACCACATCGTCGGCAACGTCGAGCTCGGCGCGATGGGCGACTGGGTCTCCTACTACGAGCGCGTGTTCGGGATGACCGAGATGATCCACTTCACCGACGAGGCGATCTCGACCGAGTACTCGGCGCTGATGTCGAAGGTCGTCTCGAGCGGTGACGGCAGGGTCAAGTTCCCGATCAACGAGCCGGCCGAGGGCCGGCGCAAGTCCCAGATCGACGAGTACCTCGAGTTCTACGAGGGGCCGGGCGCCCAGCACATCGCGCTCACCACCGACGACATCGTGCGCACCGTGGGCGAGCTGCGCGCGCGGGGGATCCGGTTCCTGCAGACGCCCGACAGCTACTACGAGGAGGTTCCCGACCGGGTCGGCGAGATCGAGGAGTCACTCGAGGATCTGCGGCGCCACGGCATCCTGGTCGACCGCGACGACGAGGGCTACCTCCTGCAGACGTTCACCGCGCCGCTCGGCGACCGGCCGACGATCTTCTTCGAGATCATCGAGCGCCACGGCGCCCGCGGCTTTGGCGAGGGGAACTTCAAGGCGCTGTTCGAGGCCATCGAGCGCGAGCAGGACAAGCGGGGGAACCTCTGATGCGCTACGTCTCGCTCGGTCGGCTCCCGGCCAAGCGCCACTCCCAGTTCCGTGACGACGGGCAGTTGCTGGTCGAGGAGGTGATGGGCTACGAGGGCTTCTCCGGCAACGAGTCGATCCTCTACCACCGGAGCTCGCCCTGCCGGATCGCCGGAGTCGGCGAGCTGCGCCGTCAGGTGCGGGAGGAGTGGGCCCCGGATGCCCACGTCCACCGGCTGGCCGACGCGAACGCGATCGCGCCCGGCGGCGACCCGATCGCCGGGCGGCATCTGCTGATGTTCAACGACGAGCTCGAGGTCTCGATCGCCAAGCCGACGGAGCCGGCGGACGGCTTCTACCGCAACGGCGAGGGCGACGAGGTCCTCTACATCCATCGCGGCGGCGGTGTGCTGCGGACGATCTTCGGCAACGTGCGCTTCGGCGCCAAGGACTACCTCGTGATCCCGCGCGGCACCACCCACACGTTCGAGCTCGACGGCTCGGAGCAGTTCTGGATCTGCTTCCACACCCCCGGCGAGATCGAGACGCCGTCCCGGTACCGCAACCGCTACGGCCAGCTGCTCGAGCATGCGCCGTACTCCCAGCGTGACTTCCGGCCGCCGACGGAGCTCGAGACCCGCGACGAGGCGGGCGAGTACCGGCTCACGGTGCGGATCCGCGGGGCCGCGCAGGACTACGTGCTCGACCGCCATCCGTTCGACGTCGTCGGCTGGGACGGCTACGTGTACCCGTACGCGTTCAACGCCGCAGACTTCGAGCCGCGGGTGGGCCGCTTCCACCTGCCGCCGCCTGTCCACCAGACGTTCCAGGGCCAGGGCTTCGTGATCTGCACGTTCGCGCAGCGGCCGCTCGACTTCGATCCCGAGGCCGTGCCACTGCCCTATCACCACTCCAATATCCAATCCGAGGAGGTCATGTTCTACGCCGAGGGCGACTACGCCGCGCGCAAGGGAGTCGACGTCGGCTGCATCACGCTGCATCCCTCGGGGCTGCCCCACGGTCCGCAGCCGGGCGCGGTCGAGAAGTCACTCGGCGCTCCGCGGACCGATGAGCTCGCGGTCATGTGGGACACCTTCCGGCCGCTACGGCTGACGCCGCTGTGGCGCGCGCACGACCGGCCGGGCTACGCCTACTCCTGGAACCCGGACCTTGCCGAGGACGGCACCACGCGGCCGGTCAGCTCCCCGAACGAGATCCTCGCCGCCTCGCAGTAACCGCGCATCGTCACCGTGTCTCCGTCCTCGAGGAAGGTTCGCGCGGAACCGTCCTCGAGGAGGATCTGATCGCGGCCGCCGCGGGTGCGTTCGAGCAGGCAGCCGAGGCTGTCCGGCGTCGCGCCCGAGATCGTGCCCGAGGCGAACAGGTCGGCGGCGGCGACGCTCGCCCCGCCCGAGGTCGCGTGCGCGAGCTGCTGTGGAGCGCTCCAGTACAGCCCGCGGGCGTTGGTCGCGGTGACTCGGGTCTCCACGCCCGAGGCCTCGGGCGTGATCGTCGCCTCGAGCCCGATGTCGAGCGCCCACGGCTCGTCGCCGCGAAGGTAGGGGAGTGGCGCCGGCCGCTGCTCGACGCCGGCGACGCGCGCCGGGTGCAGCGCCTCGAGCGGCACGATCCAGGGGCTGACCGAGGTCGCGAACGACTTCCCCAGGTTCGGTCCGAGCGGGGCGGACTCCCAGCGCTGGATCTCTCGCGCGCTCCAGTCGTTGACCAGCACCACCCCAAAGATGTGCTCCGCCGCCCGGGCCGCAGGGATCGGCTCGCCGCGCGCCGGGCCGGGGCCGGTCAGGAAGCCGAGCTCGAGCTCGAAGTCGAGCCGGCGCTCGGGTCCGAAGCTCGGCGGGCCGCCCGGCTCGGCGGAGGCGCGCTGGCCCCACGGCCTCGGCACCTCCGACCCCGATGCGATCAAGGTTCCCGCGCGACCGTGGTAGGCGATCGGCAGATGACGCCAGTTGGGCGGCAGCGGCTCCCCGTCCGGCCGGAGCAGGCGGCCGACGTTGGTGGCGTGCTCGATCGACGCGTAGCCGTCGACGTAGTCGCCGACTCGCACCGGTAGCAGCGGCGTGAGCTGCTCGAGCGGGATCAGCGCACGCCGCAGCGACTCGCGGGCCTCGGTCGCGCCGGTCCCTCCGGAGCGCAGCAGCTCGCACAGCCGCGCCCGCGTCGCCGACCAGACCTGCGCGCCCGAGCCCAGGAACGCGTTCAGCGTCGGCTCGGAGAAGACGCCCGGATCGAGTTCGGGAACGGCCAGCAGCCCGCTGCCGGCCACCGCCGCCAGGTCGAGAGCGAAGGCGCCGATCCTGACCGCGGTCAGCGGCGCCGCGCCGCCGCGCCGCACGACGCCGTAGGGGAGGTTCTCGATCCCGAATCCGGATCCGTCGGCCCCCGGGACCCAGCTCCCGGCGCGGGCCTCAGCCACCGAGCCGGGCCTGCTCCTCGACCGTCCGCTCCGCCCAGGGCACGGCCTCGAGGCGGGCGTCCGGGATCGGCTCGCCGCTCTGCACCGACGTGCCGTAGGTGCCGTCCTTCAGTCGTTGCTCGGCGCGCTCGATGGCGGCGAGCTGCTCGCGCAGCTGATCGACGATGCCCTCGTCGAGTTCGTCCTCGTAGAGGTTGGTGGCGTCGTCGGCCATGTGCTGATCGACGTCGGAGAGCTCGCTGTCCTCGGATCGGCCGACGTGATGCTTGATCTCGCCCTCGATCCGGGTGCGCTCGCGCGCCAGCAGCTCGCGTGCTCGGGCTTCGTCCACGGGCGCAGCCTACCGCGCCGGCCGCGGGCGCGCGCGCACGGATAAGCTCGCTCCATGAGTCCCGTCGCCGGCCCCGTGCGCCTACCTGCCGAGTGGGAGCCACACGAGCGGACCGTGATGGGCTGGCCGTGCCGGGTGGCGCTTTGGCGCGAGACCCTCCCGCAGGCCCGTTCGGACTACGCCGCCGTCGCCAATGCGATCGCGGCGTTCGAGCCGGTGACGATGATCGCCAACGCGGGCGCCGACGCCGTGGCGGCGCGGTCGGCCTGCGGCGCCGGCGTCGAGGTGGTCGAGCTTCCGCTCGACGACTCGTGGCTGCGCGACAGCGGACCGATCTATGTCCGCGACGGGGCGCGGCGGCGGCTGGCGGTCCATTTCCGCTTCAACGCCTGGGGCGAGAAGTTCGCGCCATGGGATCGCGATGCCGCCGTCGGCGCGCTGATCGCCGAGCGCCTCGGCGATCCGGTGCTCGAGGCGCCGCTCGTGCTCGAGGGCGGATCGATCTGCGGCGACGGGAACGGCGTCCTGCTCACCACCGAGCAGTGCCTGCTCCATCCCAGCCGCAACCCCGAGCTCACCCGTGAGCAGATCGAGGACGTCCTCGTCACCCAGCTCGGCGTGCAGCGGATCGTGTGGCTCGGGCAGGGGCTGATCGAGGACCGCGACACCGACGGTCACGTGGACCTGGTCGCGGCGTTCACCCGTCCCGGTGAGGCGCTGCTGCAGATGGTCGAGCCCGAGAACCCCAACTACGACCACTGCTTCGAGAACCGCCGGCGCCTGGAGGCGGCCGGGATCGAGGTGCTGGAGCTTCCGCACCTGCCCTACACGCTTCTCGCCGGCGAGACCGTCGCCGCGGGGTATCTCAACCTCTACATCTGCAACGGCGCCGTGATCGTTCCCGTGGCCGGTGCCGACAGCGACGCCGATGCGCTGCGGATCATCGCCGGCGCCTACCCGGATCGCGAGGTCGTTCCGGTGCCCGGCGCCGTGCTCGCCTACGGCGGCGGCGGCCCGCACTGCATCACCCAGCAGGTACCGACGAGATCCGAGGAGGTCCAGGATGGCTGATCGACCGGCGCTGCTGACCGCGTTCCCGCCCCCCGCCTCGCCGGCCCGCACCCGTCCGAGCACGCGACCGCCGTTGCGGGTCGGGGCGGTGCAGGAACGCTGGCACCCCGACCCCGACGAGCACGAGCGGGCGCTCGCCGCCGGGATCCGGTTGGCCGCGGGCGAGGGAGCCGAGCTCGTGTGCCTGCAGGAGCTGACGCTGTCGCCGTACTTCGCGATCACCCCCGCCGGCCCGACCGCGGTCGGGGCGGCGCCCGAGGAGCTCGAGACGGGGCGTACGGTGACCTTCGCACGACGGCTCGCCGCCGAGACCGGGGTGTACGTCCACGCGTCCCTCTACGAGCGTGCCGACGGGCTCGACGGGCTCGGGTACAACACGGCGATCGTGGTCGCGCCCGACGGACGGCTCATGTCGCGGACGCGGAAGCTGCACATTCCCGTCACCGCCGGTTATTACGAGGATCGCTACTTTCGGCCCGGTCCCGCCGACACGGAGCCGTTTCCGCTCACGGTGCTGCCGGTGCACGGCGGCGAGGCGCAGATCGGTTGCCCGACCTGCTGGGACCAGTGGTTCCCGGAGCTGGCCCGCGGTTACGCGCTGGCGGGGGCCGAGGTGCTCATCTATCCGACGGCGATCGGATCGGAGCCCGACCATCCGGATTTCGACACCCAGCCGCTGTGGCAGCAGGTGATCGTCGGCAACGGCGTGGCCAACGGCACGTTCATGGTCGCGGTCAACCGGATCGGCGTCGAGGAGCCGCTCACCTTCTACGGGTCGAGCTTCATCTCCGATCCCTACGGCCGCGTGCTCGTGCAGGCCCCGCGCGACGAGCCCTCCGTGCTGGTCGCCGACCTCGACCTCGACCAGCGCCGCGACTGGCTGGAGCTGTTCCCGTTCCTGCGCACCCGCCGCCCGGACGCGTACGGCAGCCTGACCCGAGGCTAGGCCGGGGTCGCGGTCCGCGATCAGGGCCGGGCCGACGTGCCCGCCAGCTCGGTGAAGCGGCGGACCGCGTCGACGTCATCCGCCTCGTAGACGTCGATGCTGGCGATGAGCCCGTGCTCGACGGCGAGCACGGTCGCCATCTCGATGCTCAATGCCGCTTCGTCGCCACCCTCGCCGGCCGGGCGCATGAGCAGCGAGCCGTGGCAGGCCAGGGCCCGCTCGTCGCAGGCGAGCACCTCCGCGACCCGGAATCTCAGCTCGCCGCCCTCCTGTGAGGCCGACTCGAGCAGGGCGATCGCGGCGTCACGTCCCTCGGCCAGCGGCGTCCCGAGCGAGCGATGGTCGCTGACCATGATGTCCTCGGCCAGGAACGCTCGCACCGCCTCGATGTCACGAATCTCGACCAGCCGCAGCCAGGCCGCCGTCTGACGCTCGAGCGGGAGGTCGCCGAGCGCCCCGGCGCCGCCGCCGAGCTCCGCGTAGCGCGCGACCATCGCGGCCCGGTCGCCGGCGTCGTAGATGTCCACGCTCGCCACCCATCCTGATTCGAGTGCCCACACCATCCCCACGCGCAGGCCCCTGGGGCCCGTGCCGGCGCCGTCCGTGTCGTGCCAGGTGCCCCGCAGCGCGATCACGGTGTCGTCGCACGAGATCACCTCATCGACCGTGAACGACAGATCCGGCCAGGACGAGAAGATCGACGCGGCGAGGGCCCGGGCGTCCTCTTCGCTGCCGAGTCGCTCCCAGCCGAGCCTGCCGTGGTCGACGATCCGGCACGCGTCGGCCGGGAGATCGAGCAGTGCGCCGACGTCGTGGGTGGTGATGGCCTGCATGAACGCGGCCACGAGCCGCTCGGGCGGGCGCTCACCGAGGGTCCGGGCGCGGCCGCCGAGCTCGGCGTACCGGGCCAGCATCGCCTGGTCGTCGTCGGGCTCGTAGAGATCGAGGCTCACCCACAGCCCGTCCTCGATCACCGTGACGGCACCGACGGAGAGCGCGACCTCGCCCGCCTTGAGCCCGTGTCCGCGCCACGTGTAGCGCATCGCGATCACGTGCTCGTCGCATGCGAGCACGTCATCGACCTCGAGCCGGAGGTTGGGGGAGGTGGAGAGCACCGAACGCAGCAGCGCCTCGGCGGCCTCGCGCCCGCGCGCGTTCCCCCATCCGAGCGCGCGATGGTCGGTCACGACCCAGTCCTCGACGTACATCTGGAGCAGCGCATCGACCTGGTGGGCGGCGTACAGCCGCTGGTAGTCGGCCCAGTAGCGCTCCGGGGGACGATCGCCGAGGATCACCGGCGTTCGCTCGGCCGGGTCCGGCTGGGGGCGCGATCGCTCGCCGGCCAACTCGGCCGCGCGCTCGGCGCCGGCGGTGTGGCCCTTGGCCTCGTAGAGCTCCCGCGCGCGGTGTGCCGCCTGCGTCGCCTGGTCGGTCATCTCGCAGGCCTGCAGCACGCTCGCCAGGGCCATCGCCGCATCGGCCTTGTCGGCCAGCGCGTCGGTGGGCTCGGCCAGCTCGACCGCCCGGCGGGCGAGTTCGAGCGCCTCGTGGTTGTGCCCCCGGCGCGCGAGCGCGGCGGCGCGCACGCCGCACCAGGTGATCGTCGTCTTCAGCTCGCCGCCGGCGTGCCGCTCCGCGTACTCGGTCTGCTCGATCGCCTCCTCGTCGCGCCCCTGCTCGACCAGCGCCCGGGCCAGCAGGGCGGCGGCCAGGGCGGCCCGGGCGCCGGCCCCGAGGACCTCGAATCCGTCGCGGCCGTCGCGCAGGAGCGCCTCGGCCGCCACCGGCTCCCCGGCCAGCAGCTCGACCATGCCGCCATGGGCAGAGAGCTCCTGGAGCTCCAGCGAGAGCCCCAGCTCGTCGACCGTGGCCCGCGCTGCCGCCAGGATCGCCCGCGCGGCGTCGGCGCGGCCGCGCATCGCCTCCAACACCGCCTGGCAGCGCAGCGCGTTGCTCTCCAGGTGGCGCTTGCCGGGCTCCATGCGCAGAATCCGGACGACGTCAAGGCAGCGGCCGCTCGCGATCACGACCGCCGACGGTCCCCACAGTGCGGCGCGCGGAGCGGCGGCGAGGACGGCCGTGATGCGGCGGGCATCGTGGGCCTTGCGCGCAGCCAACAGGGCATCGTCGAGCGCCGATTCGACCGCGCCGACCTGGCCCAGGTGCCCCAGCGCCTCGGCGACCACGTGATGCGCCTTGGCCTCGCCGTGGAGATCGCCGGCGGCGGCGAGCGTGTCGGCCGCCGCCGAGACGCTGGCGATGATCGCGTCGGGTCCACCGGCTCCGGCGAGCATCTCGAGCTGACCTCCGATCACCTCGCCGCGCGCCTGCATCACCGCGTCGTCGCCGACGCCGACGCGGAAGCGCTCGACGATCTCGGCCGCTGCGGCCGTGTCGCCGGCCGACAGCAGCGCCTCGGCCAGATCCCACAGGATCTCGAGGTCCTCACCGGTGTCCCGGTCGAGCGCTCGCCGCAGCAGGTTGGCGGCGGCGGACAGATCCTCGCGCGCGAGGGCGCGCGCGCCGGCCGAGTACAGGCTCGCGGCGGCCCGTGCGCCCAGGTCGCGGCCGCGGGTGTCGAGCGGCCCGAGCTGGCGGCGGTACTCGTGCGCCTGCTCGAGGTGGTAGGCGATCACCTCCTCGTGCTCGCCGACCAGCTCGCCCGCCTTGACGTGCAGCCAATCGGCGAAGCGCTCGTGCAGCTCGGCCCGCAACTCCTTCAGCAGCAGGTGGTAGGCCGCGTCCCGGATCAGGGCGTGATGGAAGCGGTACACCGGCTCGTCGATCCAGTACGTGCCCTCGGGCTCGACCATGTCCTTGCGCCGCAGCATCTCCAGGTGGGCGTCGAGTCCGGCGCTCACGGGCCCGGGCGCGAGCGCGGCGACGGCGCCGCGGTAGAACTGTTGGCCGATCACGGCAGCGCGCTCCACGACCATGCGCTCGTCCGAGTGCAGATGCTCGATGCGGGCCGACAGCAGGGCCTGGATGGTGGGCGGAACGGTGACCGAGTCGACCCCCTGCACCGCCATCCAGACGTCGTCGGTGCGTTGCAGCGAGCCCTCGTCGATCAGCATCCGCAGCAGCTCTCCGAGGTACAGCGGATTCCCCTCGGTCGTATCGAGGATCCGGCGGATCAGCGGCGTGGGCAGATCGGAGACGCCGAGCACGAGGTCGAGCAGGGCCCGGCTCTCCTGCGGCCGCAGCGGCGCCAGCTCGATCACGTCGATCGGCCGCCGGCCCGTCGACGCGAAGGCGTCGCGTAGCTCGCGCAGCTCGGGCCGCGCCATCGCCACGAGCAGGATCGGGGCGTCCCGGACCCAGTCGATCAGATGCTCGGCGAGGTCGAGGAACATCGGCTGGCCCCACTGCACGTCGTCGAGCACGACGACGAGGGGGCGACGGCGCGCGACCGCCTCGAGCGTACGGCGCACGCCCCAGAAGGACTCCTCGACCGATGCCGGGGCCGCCGCGCCGACGACCGATCCCACCACGGCCACGAGCCGGTCGCGGTCCGGGTCCTCCTCGACCAGCGTCGACAGCTTGCTCAGGACCAGCTCGGGGGGATCGGCCTCCTCGATCCCGGCCACGCCACGCAGCACCTCGGCGATGGGGAGGAACGTGATCCCCTCGCCGCTCGGCTCGCAGTGGCCTGCCACCACGACCGCCTGCTCGCTCGCGCCGCGGGCGAACTCGGCCACGATCCGCGACTTGCCCACCCCGGGCGACCCGATCACGGTCACCAGCCGGCACGCCCGTTCGGCGATCGCCGCCGACAGGGCCCCGTGCAGCCTGAGCAACTCGCTGCCGCGGCCGACGAACGGGGCGTCGGCCGGCAAGGCGGCATCATCCTCAGGCCCTGAGGTCGCCGAAAGCACGCGCCAAGCCGGGAGCGGCCCGGCCTTGCCCTTGGCCTGCAGCGGCGCCATGGGCTCGAGGCGCACGTGATGGCGCACGAGGCGCTGGGTGGCCTCGCCGATCAGCAGCTCGCCGGCCGCCGCCGCCTGCTCGAGTCGCGCCGCGGTGTTCACCGTGTCGCCGACCAGCAGGCCCTCGCCGCTGATCACGAGCTCGCCGGTGTTGACGCCCACGCGCATGCCCAGCCTGACGCCCCACCGGTCCTCCAGCTCGTCGTTGAGTCCCTCCAGGTCCTCGATCATCGCCGCGCCGCAGCGCACCGCGCGCAGCGCATCGTCCTCGCCGACCGCCGGCGCGCCGAACAGCGCGACGACCGCATCGCCGATGAACTTCTCGACGACGCCCCCGTGACGTTGTACGGCGGAGCGCATCACGGAGTAGAAGCGCGTCATCACGCTGCGCGAGGACTCGGGATCGAGCTCCTCCTGCAACTCGGTCGAGCCGGTGAGATCAGCGAGCAGTACCGAGACGACCTTGCGGACGGCAGTCAACGGGGGCTCATGCCGTCCGGCGGCCGTCCCGCATGCGTCGCAGAAGCGGGCGCCGACAGGCAGGCCCGCGCCGCATTCGGTGCAGGTTGACTGCAGTGGCCGGCCGCAACCAGCACAGAAAATCGCGCCCTCTCGGTTCGCGTGTCCACAATCCGTGCAGATCACGGACGACATACTCGCGCCCAGGGGTCCCCCTGTCCACTAGTCCGTTCCACGGGCTGACTTCTTACCTGGGTTCAGGAGGCCCTTCGGGTCGAACGCCCGCTTGATCGCCTCGTGCATGGCGATCGCGGCGGGCCCCCACTGCCGCGCCAGCGCACCGCGCTTGACCAGGCCGACGCCGTGCTCGCCGGAGACCGAGCCGCCGAGCTCGCCCGCCAGCGCGAACAGCTCCTCCGCCGCCTGGTCGGCCCGCTCCACCTCGGCAGGTTCGGCCGGATCGATGAGAAACGTCGAGTGCAGGTTGCCGTCGCCGGCGTGGCCCCAGCTGCAGGCCTCGAGGCCGTGGCGGCCGCCGATCTCGAGCGTCGCGCCGATCGCATCGGCCAGCCGGTCGACTGGGACCACGATGTCCTCGCTCACTTTGCCGCCCCGTTGCGCCGTGACCGCGATCGAGACCCCGTCGCGCCAGCGCCACAGATCGGCGACCGCGCGCGGCTCGGTCGGCGCGTACACGGCGGCCGAGCCCTCGCCGAGCACGTCGAGCAGTTCCGCGCGGAGCCGGCCGGCCTCCTCGGCCGAGCCGTCGGCCTCGGCGATCAGCAGGAACCTCGCGCCGGCGGGCACGTCCCCGGGGAACGCTCCGGCCGCTGCCCGCACCGACGCCTCGTCGAGGTACTCGAGCGCGGCCACCACCAGTCCGCTCTCGTAGACGCTCCGGACCGCGGCGCAGCCGGACTCGATGCTGGGGTGGAAGGCGGCGACGGGGTAGGCCACCTCGGGCGCCGGGATCAGCTTCAGCCACGCCCCCGTGACGATGCCCAGGGTGCCCTCGGATCCGATCAGCAGCGACTTGAGGTCATAGCCGGCGACGTCCTTGCGCACCGGACCGCCGACGGCGACCAGCTCCCCGGGGGCGAGGACGACCTCGAGCCCCGTGACCCAGACGCCCGTGACGCCGTACTTGAAGGCATGCGGGCCGCCTGCGTTGGTGGCGATGTTGCCGCCGAGCTGGGACTGCTCGGCGGCGCCGGGGTCGGGCGGGAACATGAGCCCGTTCTCCCGTGCCCGCCGGCGGAGCACCGCGGTGGGCACGCCGGCGTCGATGGAGGCTCGCCACAGCCCCGGCTCGAGGCTGCGGACGGTGCGCAGCCGCTCCAGCCCGAGGACCACCCCGCCGTCGGGCACGGCACCGCCGGTGAACCCGGTGCCGCCACCGCGGGGGACGATCGCCACGTCGTGGTCGTAGCACCAGCGCACGACCTCCGCTACGCCGGCGGGGTCCGCCGGGAGGGCCACCGCGTCGGCGCGGCCGCGCACGTTCCGGCTCTCGGTCGCGTCGGACAGATACTCGCGCGTCGCCCCGGGCAGAACCGCTTCGGCACCGAGCAGCGCGACCAGCTCACGCTCGATCGCGGTCGGGGTCGAGGGGTGCGTCGACGTCGTCACGGGGTGGATGGTCCACGATACCGGGGGGGTGAGGCGGGGTTCGTGGCCGGGTTGGGGGCCGGCGGAAAACGGCTGCTGGGGAAGGAGGACCGGCCTCCCGATTCCCCTTCCCCAGCCAGCTGTTCACGCGCCTTGCCCCGACCACCCCACACGGCAAGCCGCACATCGAGCTACGCCACCTGCCGCCCCACTCCCACCCCGCCGGCCAGCGCCACGTCGTACCCGGCCGCGAGCCGCTCCAGCGACGCCTCCCACGTCCGCTCGCGCACGGCGGCCAGCGCCCCGCGCCGCAGCCGCGACCGCAGCAGCTCGGACTCGGCCACCGCCACCACGGCGTCGGCGAGCTCCAGGGCATCGGCCGGCCGCAACAGTCCCGTCTCGCCGTCGTCCATCAGCCCCAAAGGTCCCCCTTCCCCGACCGCCACCACCGGGAGGCCGCTGGCCTGGGCCTCGAGCAGGACCTGCCCGAACGTGTCGGTGCGGCTGGCGAAGAGGAACACGTCGGCGCTCGCGTACGCGCGCGCCAGCGTGTCGCCTTCGAGCCAGCCCAGGAACGTCGCCCGCTCGGCGAGCCGCGCGCGCAGCTCCGGCTCCTCCGGGCCGCCGCCGGCCAGCACGAGGTGCAGCCGCGGGTCCCGGGCGTGGGCGGCCAGGAACGCGTCGGCCAACAGCTCCACGCCCTTCTCCTTGGTCAGACGCCCCGCATACAGGACGTTGACCTCACCGGGCAGCAGGCCCGGGATCCGTCGCGCGGGGTCGAAGCGCGCCAGATCGACGCCGCGGTCCCAGCGGGCGATGCGCTCGGGGGCGATCCCGAGCTGCGTCAGGCGCTCGTCGCTCGCGGCGCTCGGCGAGAGCACCACGCGGCAGCCGCCGTAGAACGACGCCAGCGCCGCGCCGGCCAGCAGCTCGAGCTGCGCCTGGCCGGAGCGGATGCCCGCATACGCCGCCAGCTCCGTGTGGTAGCTGCCGATCAACGGCAGCTCGAGGGCCCGGGCCAGCAGCGAGGCGCCGATGCCCGCCGGCCCCGGGGAGCACAGGTGGACGAGGTCGTAGCGGCCCTCGGCCAGCGCGTCGACGATCGCGGGCAGGCTCGGGACCCCGATCTCCAGACCGGGGTAGAAGGGGATCTCGATCTCCGCCACCGCGCTCAGGCGGCGATCGACGTCGGCGTCGGTCCCGATCACCTCGACCTCGTATCCGGGTACGCCGCGGTCGCGGATCTGCCTGAGCGTATGGGTCACGCCGTGGACGCCGCCGATGCCGTCGGCGACGATCGCCACCCGCGGCCGGTCGCCGTCGGTGCGGGCGAGCTTCGCCTTCTCGCGGCTGAGGAACGCGCCGGCGGCGGCGTAGGGGATCGCGGGGATGCAGGCGTCGAAGCACGAGAGCGCCGCCCGATGCACATCGAGCTCCACCTCGCCGGCCGCCATCGCCACGATCTGTGCCACCGCGTCGGCCAGCCGCCGCTCGTGGATGTGCCGCGCCCGCCGGGACAGCGCCGGGTGGCTGAGCTCCCGGTCCTGCAGCAGGACGAGCAGCTCACGCTCGTCGAGGTCGAGGTCCATCGACTGCAGCCAGGCGCGCAGCAGCGCCGTTGCGTCCTCCGGTCCGAGGTCGGCGCCGATCTCGCCGTGACGCACGTTGCCCTCGCTCATCACGCGCTCGACGATCTTCATCACCGCGAGCGGGTCCGGTCGCTCGGCGCCGGCGCCGGTGCCGAGGGCGCGGACGGCCAGCGCCATCGCCGCGTGCGTCCACTTGGCGGCGCTGCCCTGCTCGCCGTGGGCGGCGGTACGGCCGGCGCGGATGTGGGCGAGGAACTCCGCCGGCGTCGCGGCGCGCGGTGTCTCGGTGAAGGTCCTCCCGATGTCGATTCCGGCGTGATCGTCCGAGCCCCCGATCGGCGTGCCGCCGTGGGTCTCGATGTAGACGAACGCCGGCAGGTTCAGCTCCTTGGCGCGGGACCCGTTCCGCGTCTCCCAGATCGGGAACAGCTGGGCCAGGCGGCGCCGGTGGCGCGCGGTCAGCGGTGCCTCCACCGCGTAGAACGGATGGGCCAGCGCGGCGGTGATCCCCTCGCGCTCCAGGTAGGCGGCGCAGGCCTCCACTTCGTCGTTGTGCGCCTGCAGCCATGCGTGGTCGTCGGGCGTGATCCCGTAACAGAGGACGTGCACGGCCTGCGGCTCACCCCGGAACCACGCGGTCAGCTCCTCGGAGATGAACGTGTCGGGCAGGTCGTCGAGGGTCAGCGCTCCGTCGATCGTGTCGTGGTCGGTGATCGTCACGAAGTCCATCCCGCGACGCTTCGCGAGGTCGTAGACCTCCCCGGGGCTGGTGGCGCATTCGGGCAGGTGCAGCGAGCGCTGGATCCCCAGCTTCGACAGCTGCGAGGCGGTCGAGTGAACATGCATGTCGGCGCGGCTCATGAGGGTCATGCCGTAAGGATTGACCTGCATACCCCACATTTCGTGAACAACGAGCAGTCAGCCTGTGACCTTCTCGTGAACGGGGGCAAGGGACTGGCCGCGGTTGCCGAACATGCACGGGGTGACCGCGACCGCCACCTCCCGCGGGACCTCGATCCTGGCCGGCTCCGAGCAGGTCGTGCTCGAGCGCGGCGCCCTGCGGGTCGAGGTGGCGCTGCGCCCATTCTCGTTCACCGTCCGGCGCTCGGGACGCCGGCTGCTCAGGGCCGGCGGCGTGTGGGTCGCGGACGGGATCGTGCACGACCACTTCGTGCAGTTCACCGAGGGCGTCGTCGCCGGCGAGGAGCTCTCGCCCTCCGAGCCGGCGCGGCGCGGCCGCGTCGGGACGCTCGACGGGGACGGGATCGAGCTCGCGCTCGCGCTCGAGGGAGGACGCGCGGCGCGCCTCGGCGTGAGTCTCGGCGCCGACGACGAGCTCGACCTGGAGCTGACCTGCGACGGCCGGCCGCTCCGGCTGGCGATCGACTGGGACCGTCGCGCCGAGGAGCACTTCGCCGGCCTCGGCGCTCGTCACGGCACCCGCTTCGACCAGGCGGGCCGCGCGATCCAGCTCGGCGCCGACCGTCGATACACGGGTCCCGACTGTCCGCCTGAGATGCTCGCCGCCGGCGGGATCCCGCAGGGCGACTGCGCGCCGGTTCCGTGGCTGCTCTCGAGTCGTGGCTACGCGGTCTGGGTCCAGACGGACGCCAACGGCACCCGCTTCGACCTCGAGGGCGAGCGGGTCTCGGTCTCCACGCGCGCGCAGGCCGGCCCGCTCCGCGCCAAGGTCATCTGCGCGCCCACGCCCGCGGCGCGGCTGCGGGCCTTCTGCCGCCTCACCGGCTTCCCCCCCGTGCTGCCGGAGTGGGGCTACGGGTTCTGGAAGAGCCGCGACGTGCACGAGCACCAGGACGACGTGCTCGACGACTTCGACGGCTTCCGGCGCCACCGCATCCCGCTCGACGCGATCGTGATCGACTCCCCCTGGGCGACCCAGTACAACACGTGGGAGTTCAACCCTCACCAGTTCCCCGACGCCGCGGGGATGGTCGCGATGATGCGCGCCGCCGGCGTCCGGACCGTCCTCTGGGTGACGCCGTGGGTGAACCTGGACTCGAGCGACGGGCAGATCCCGCCTCAGCCCGAGTCAGAGCGCCTGCACCGCGAGCCGGCCCCGAACTACGCCCCCGCGGCCGAGGCGGGCCACTTCGTCACCGAGCCCGGGGGCGAGCCGTTCGTGACCCAGTGGTGGATGGGATCGGGCTCGCCCGTCGACCTGACCAGCGCCGGGGCCGAGGCGTGGTGGCGATCGCTGGCCAAGGGCGTGCTCGAGCTCGGCGTGGAGGGCATCAAGGCCGACGACGGCGACGGCTTCTACATCCCCGACCAGGTGCGCCTCGCCGACGGGCGCAGCGGCGCCCAGGCCGCCTGGGACCTCGGAGGCCTCCACCGCCTGAGTCTCCAGCGCGCGCTCGACGAGGTTCACCCCGGCACCGGGGTGTTGTTCGGGCGCAGCGGCTGGACCGGCCAGCAGGCGACCGGGTTCACGTGGGCCGGAGATCAGGCCTCGGACTTCTGGTCGCTGCGGGTGCTCGTGGTCGCGACGCTGACCGCGGCCGCGACCGGCTTCTCGAACTGGTCCCACGACGTGGGCGGCTACCTCGGCCACCGGCTCGTCGAGCGCTGCCCACCGGAGCTGCTGGTGCGGTGGCTGCAGTTCGGCTGCTTCACGCCGCTGATGCAGGCGCACGCGCGCATGCCCCAGGAGCCCTGGCACTACGGCGAGCGTGTGGTCGACATCTACCGCTCCTATGTGCTCCTGCACGAGCAGCTGGTCCCGTACGTGCGCGCGGCCGCGGCCACTGCGGCGCGCACCGGCCTGCCGATCATCCGCCCGCTCTGCCTCACCGATCCCGCCGATCAGCGCGGCTGGACGCTCACCGACGCGTACGGATACGGACCGGCGCTGTGGGTCGCGCCCGTGCTCGACGAGGGCGCGCGCGAGCGTGAGGTGTCCCTCCCGCGCGGCGACTGGATCGAGGCCTGGTCAGGGCGCCGCGTGCGCGGCGGGGGCGAGGTGGCGGTGCCCGCGCCGCTGCGTCAGATCCCGGTCTGGGTCCGCGCCGGATCGATCGTCGTCACCCACCCGGCCGAGCACGTCGCCACCGGGCTGGGCGACGTTCCGGAGTCCGCTCGCCCGCTCGAGGCGACGCTGTGGGGCGAGCCGCGGCTCGGGCGCACCGCGACGCGGCTCGCCGACGGAACGCGGATCGCCTGGTGCGACGGGGTCTGGTCGGTGGACGGCGAGCGGGAGATCCGCTTCAGCGTGTGCTGAGGGGCGCCAGGCCGCCCTCACGGTCGCCGCCGGGATCGTCCATCCGCCAGCCGATCCGCTCGTGCAGCCGGCGCAGCGGCGCCGGCGCCCACCAGTTCCACGCGCCGAGGAGCGCCATCAGCGAGGGCACGAGCAGCGCGCGGATGATCGACGCGTCGATCAGCACCGCGATCGCCGTCCCCAGACCGAGCTCCTTGATGAACACGAGCTGCGAGGTCGCGAAGGCGCCGATCGCGACCGCGAACAGGATCGCCGCGGCGGTCACGATCCGTCCCGTCCGCTCGAGGCCGATCGCCACCGCCTCCGTGTTCGGTGCGCCGGCATCGCGCGCCTCCTTGATCCGCGACAGCAGGAAGACCCCGTAGTCGGTGGCCAGGCCGAAGGCGAGCGCGAACAGCAGCACCGGCTGGGTCGTCTCGAGCGCGCCCTGGCTGACGTAGGAGAGCGGCCCCTGCAGGCGTCCGTCCTGGAAGATCAGCACCAGGATCCCGAACGTGGCGCTGAGGCTGAGCGCGTTCATCAGCACCGCCTTGAGCGGCAGCACGACCGAGCCGGTCATCAGGAACAGCACGATGAGCGTGGCCGCGATCACGATCGCCAGCACCTCGGGGAGGTGGTCGGCCAGGCTCCGCTCCAGGTCCACGTAGGCGGCGGTCTGTCCGGCCACGCCGACCGAGAACGGCAGCTGCAGCGCCCGGATCCGGCGCACGAGCGCCTGCGAGGCTCCGCTCAGCGGCTCCTCGGCGGGCGCCACGGCGATCAGTGAGACGTCGCGTCCTCCGGACTGAACGGGCGAGACCGCGGCGACCCCGGGCAGCGCCGCGACGCGGGCGGCGAGCCCGCCGGACCGAGCCGAGCCGGCCGGCGCTCCGACCACGAGCTCGAGCGGCGCCGTCCGGTTGGGCGGGAAGTCGCGCCTGAGCGCGGTGTCGACGAGGCGGGCGCCGGCGCTCGGCGGCAGCACGGACGCGTCGACGGCGGTGAACCGGATGCCGATGAACGGCAGCCCCAGCAGGATCAGCAGCGTGGCGCTGGCCAGCGCGATCGGCCCCGGTCGCTTCATCACGAAGCGCGACAGGCGGTACCAGGCGCCGTCCTCGGCCGGCCGCGCGTCGCGGTCGGCGGCACGCTGCAGCCGCGCCGGCGCCAGCGCGTTCACCCGCGGTCCCAGGACGACGAGGATCGCCGGCAGCACCACCAGGGCGAGCCCGGCAGCGATCAGCGCCACGATCGCCCCGCCGATCCCCATCGAGTACAGGAACCGCTGCGGGAACACGGCCAGCGAGGCGATCGCCGTCGTGACCGTGAGCGAGCTGAAGAGCACGGTCCGCCCGGCGGTCTGCAGTGTGCGTCGCAGCGCCACCGGCCCGAACCCCGACACCGCGGCCTCCTCGCGGTAGCGGGAGACGATGAACAGGCTGTAGTCGATCGCCAGGCCGAGTTAAGTCACGACGCGAGCGACATCGGGCGCTCCGGCGAGGGTGTGCGCGACGTCGCCGACCGCCGTGCGCGCGGCCGCGGAGGCCACGTCGCCCGAGTGCACGAGCGCCACCACGCCGGCGTCGAGCTGGCGACCGGCGGCGTGCTGGAAGCGGTCGCGGGCCTTCACGCTCTGGGTCGACGGGTCGTCGGCGCCGTACGGGCTGAGGGTGCTCGCGACCGAAGCACCGAACGCGCCCGCGATCACCGCTCCGAGGACAGCCGTGATCAGCACCGCCCGCGCGTGGGCCGAGAGCCAGCCGGCGAGTCGCGTGAGCATCGGGCTAGCCCTCCTCTCCCGCCAGTCGGCGCTCGGTGGCCAGACACCAGTCGACGATGCACTGGTTGAACCGGAGACCGAGCGACAGCGTCAGGTAGGGGCCGCTGTCCGGGGCTTGTCGCGCCTGCGGCTCGACCGCCAGCAGCGCCTCGAGCTTGCGCTCGTGCCCGGCCCTGATCGCCCGCACGTGATCGAGCTTCGCCGCCGTGCCGGCATCGGAGAAGAACAGCTTCAGCATGCCCTCGTGGCGCAGCTCGATCAGCGGGGCCTCGGTCGACTCGAGCCAGCTGGTGAGCAGGCGCTCGCCGTCCTCGGTCAGCTCGAACACGGTTCGCGCCCGCCGCCCCGAGGGCTCGGAGCGGCTGCGGACCAACCCCTGCACGGTGAAGCGGCGGAGCTCGGGATAGATCTGGCCGTAGCTCGCGGCCCAGAAGTGCCGCGTCGACTTGTCGACGAACTGCTTGATCTCGTAGCCGGTGTGCTTGCCGAAGGCGAGCATCCCGAGCACGACCTTGCCCGTCGCGCTGAGCTCCGAGGATGTGCGGTGCTCCACCGTCATGTAGCGGCATGATATATCGCCGAGTCATATTGTCAAGAATGTCGGGATCCCTGCGAGACTCCCCGGACCATGGAGTTCCCCTCCCATCCGGGGTCGGCGCCCCGATCGGCTCC
>Ga0208478_1000229_pt1 | contig 21702 bp, 20 predicted proteins | sample NGESurdeep072012_5_FD_184462 | JGI IMG/M metagenome (GOLD analysis project Ga0208478, IMG submission 184462) | Arctic peat soil microbial communities from Barrow, Alaska - NGEE Surface sample 415-2 deep-072012 (SPAdes) | ecosystem: Environmental > Terrestrial > Soil > Wetlands > Peat ...
CCCGACGATGTCGTGTTCGGTGATCGCGGGTCCGTCTCCCACGGCGGTGAACAGGTCTCCGCAGAACAGGGTGGAGGTGGTTTCTGAGGTTCCCCCGGTACAGCGGACAGTTGGTCCGCCTGCTCGGAGTGAGAGCCGGGGTACTGCCACCGCCGGGCAGCGGATTGGAATGGTCATCAGGTCTACGTCGTCTGCTCCAAGATCGGTGACGACGAGGGCGAGACATCCGATGACGGCAGCGATCGCGAGTCTGGCGAACTGGGACCGGAGGACGGGTCGGCCGGTCCGCGCCCCCCACTGTCGGTGACAGCGGCGCTGCAACTGCGGGACGGACCGCTGGCGGGGCTGCGAATCGCGGTGCTGCACGGCCGGCTCCCAGCGGCCGAGAAGGACGATGTGATGCGATCATCCGTGGCAGGGAACATCGACGTGCTGGTCGCCACCACGGTGATCGAGGTCGACGTGGATGTCCCCCAACGCATCCATGATGGTGATCATGGATGCCGAACGGTTCGGCATGTCGCAGCTGCACCAGCTGCGCGGGTGGGTGGGTCGCGGAACCGCGCCCGGGGTCTGCCTGCTGGTCACCGAGGGGCACGAGAACGCGCCGGGCCGCGCTCGGTTGGCGGCCGTCGCGGACACCAACGACGGCTTCGCACTGGCCGAAGCGGATCTGGAACTGCGCCGCGAAGGTGACGTGCTGGGCAGCTCACAGGCCGGCCGGGCGACCTCCCTGCGGTTGTTGTCGTGCTGCGCGACCAGGACGTGATCGCGCAGGCCAGGGACGATGCGCAGGGCCTGGTTGGCGACGACCCCGAGATGTCGCAGTGGGCCGGCCTGGCCGACATGGTGTCCGCGGTCATCTCCGCCGAAAGTCAGGACTACCTCGACAAGGGGTGAGGGGGTCCGGCCGTGCGCCGGGGTCGAACGGTGGGCGACGACCCGAGAAAGAGCGCCCGCGGGGGAGCAGCTATCCCTTCGGCCGGTATCGCCGATGACAGCGTGGAATGAATAGCGGTCGGCAAACCCGAATTTAGACCCGAACGTGCTGTTCGCTACCCGATTGGCCTATCCTTTATGGCGGACCCGCGGGATCTCCCGGCAGACAGATGCCGACGTCACGTCCGCGACGGACAATGGAATCCTGGCGTCGGGTCCAGCCTGAATTCAACCCGGTACCCCATATATTGCACGCATACCTCACACTTGCTTGGAATGCTCAACCCGCGCACGCTGAATCCGCCCCCCTTGCTTCCACGGAGAGGTCATCACCATGTCCCCCGACACGGAATCCGTGCCGTACGTCCTGCTGTTGACGAATGACGCCGACGGACTCACGGGCTTTCCCGGCACCCTCCTGCCAAACGGCCGGCTCCTCGTCCGAGGTCTTCCCGTCGAACGGCTGGACGGCATCTGTCCTGGCGAGGTGGTGGTGATTCCACCGCCGGGTTCGGGGGAGCCGGTGCAACGCGTTCGACCGACCGGAACGAGGGCTCGCCGGTCGAGCGAACGTGCTCCGACGGTGACGGCGGTCATCACTCTCTCGCGGCCTGTCGCTCACATACCGATACCCGAGGAGGCAGCTACTCCGGCGGCGTTTGACAAATTGATGTCGGAAAACGACGGCGACATTGTTGCGGCGCTCGGGGCTGCAGGCATGAAAATCACCAGCCTGCGGTCGGCGGATGCGGCAAAAGGTGCGGACGCGCGACAGCGGGATGCCGGTGCGACGTGCACGGCGCCCGAGGTGCAGATCGGCTTAGAGGCATCGATGTCGCTCTGCGATTGGCTCGGGATCTTCTGTCCCTGACACTCGGGTCGGAGAATGAACGCCGCGCGTCGAAAAGATGAAGTGCAGGCGTGCTGGGCAGGACGACGGGATGGGAGCGGATCGCATGACTCGGCGTAGATCACCCGCCACCATCGTGGCCGAGCCCCTCGTCTGGCAGGGCTCGTTGGTTTTCGTGGCAGTGTGTTTGGATGTTGTTCTGTTTTCGGACGCCGTCGTGGCGTCGCCTCCTGAGGCCGGGGGTCCGCGAACTGGTCCGCTCATCATCATCGCGTGTGCTGGTGCGGCTTACGGGCTCCTCCTGTTCAGGCGAAGGGCGCTGCTGCCGGTCCTGGTCGCCGTGTGTGCCCTCTCCGTGGTGGTCACTCTCTGGACAAGCTACCGGCCGGTGATCCCCGTCTGTATCGCACTGGCCGCCGTGATCGCCCATCGGTCCGTGCGGGTCGGAATCGCCGCGTTCGCCCTTGCCGTGGTGACGAGTGTCAGTTGGGTGTATGCCGAGGATCGGTTGCACAACTGGTCGCTGACCGGCGCCACCATTGTTGGCGTGCAAGTCGGGTACCTGGCAATCCTCACCGTCAGCGGCGGGATCGGATGGTGGCGTCAGACGGCGGAACGGCACGCGGAATATCGCCGGGCGGAGGCGGCGCGCATGGCGATAGCGGCGGAGCGGCGCAGTGTCGCCAGAGAGCTGCACGACATAGTCGCACACGCAGTGACCCTGATGGTCCTCCAATCGTCGGGAGCCCGAGCCGTGATGCGGACCGATGTGGCCCGCGCCGAAGCCGCCCTGGACGTGGTCGAACGAACGGGTACCCAGGCGATGTCGGAACTGCGGCGGCTGTTAGCCGTATTGCGCACCAATGCCGACGACACACGGGGGACCCGGGAGATCGAACTGCCCCCGGGCCTGAAGAAGATGCCGGAGCTCATCGAGTCCGTGCGAGCTGCCGGCATCGACGTGGTAGTGCACTCCGAGGGCAGCCAACGGACAATTGACCCGAGTGTGGACGCAGCCGCCTACCGTATCGTGAGCGAATCGCTGACAAACGTGACCAAACACTCCGGCGCGGGCACGGCCGCGGAGGTCCAGCTGAAGTGGGGGCCCACCCACCTCGACATCGACATCTGGGACGACGGACGTGGGGCGGGACCGAATGAAAAGCTCTCGACCGGTAACGGCCTGATGGGATTGACCGAACGAATCGTGCTGGTGGGAGGAGTTTTCGAGGCCCGGCCGCGGGATTCCGGTGGATATCAGGTGCATGCCGAGCTCCCTCTGCCCGAGAAGACTCTTCTCGAGAACAGCGTTCCAGTGGCGTAAGACTCGCGAAAGCCGGCGGTCATGACGATTCGCGCGATTCTGGCCGACGACGAGCCTCTCGTCCTCGGGGGTCTGAGCATGCTCTTGTCGGTCGACCCCGACATCGAGGTCGTCGCGCAGGTTGGCGACGGGCAGGCCGCTGTCCGTGCGGTCGAGGAGTTCCACCCGGATGTCGCGGTACTCGACGTCCGGATGCCGATCATGGACGGGGTAGAGGCCACCAGGCGCATCACCAGCGGTGAACTCGACGACGACACCCACGACCCGGCCAGTCCGTCGGTTCTGGTGCTGAGCACCTTCAACATCGATGAGGCAGTCTTCGCGGCGCTGCGTGCCGGAGCCTCGGGGTTCCTGCTGAAGGACGCGGCGCCACGTGATCTCAGAGCGGCAACCAAAGCGGTGGCCGCGGGTAATGCGTGGCTCGATCCTGCGGTTGCGAGGAATCTCATCGCAGAGTTCGCCGCCCGGCCGGACAGTGCTTTGCCTCCGCCGGAAGATCTTCGGCTGCTGACTCCCCGGGAACGCGAGGTACTGATACTGATGGCACATGGTTTGAACAACGGGGAGATCGCCGCGCACCTGGTTGTCGGAGAAGGCACGGTCAAGACACATGTCAGTCGCATTCTGATGAAGCTCGGGCTGCGCGATCGCACCCAAGCGGTCGTGATGGCCTATCGGAGCCAATTGATCAGCATTGGAGCTCAGCCACCCAGCACCGCCAACTCGTTCGTCGGTCGACCGCCTGAGCGGCGCTGGTGAACTCCGGAGTGCCGTCGCCGTGAGGAGTAGCGTCCTGCTGACGGGCTCTGGCCAGCGAGCTGCCGCAGTCGGTACGGTCCGCGCGGGTTCGTGCGCCCAAGATCTGCCACGTCCAACGACGGGGCAGCTGATCTCCTTTACGCAGGCACCACCAGCCTACTGACGTTTCGCCAGCGGTTCGGCCACGAATTCCTCTTTGCTTGCCACCCGCGGCTTTGGTTGCCACCTGCGGATTTGCACCGTAAAGGGCGTCGTCCGATGCATTGTCGCATCCTCGGCACGGGTACCTGATTCTGGTGTATCACGGCGCCAACGCGACTGTCTGTCATCCGTGCGTCCATTGCAATATCCATTGGACGGGAATCCACGCCATTGTCGCGACTTTGTCCAACCCAACCGCCCGCGAACGGAGAATTCCTTGCGCCAGCTCGAGGTCGATACCCAGGGTGAAACCCCCACTCCGGCTCCCGACGTTCCCCATGCGCGGCGGGGCGGACGGATCACGTTGCTCGCCGACGCGCCGCCGGAGCATCTTGATCCCGCTCAGACCTATATCGGCACCACCTTGGCCGTTGCGCTGGCATTGTTCCACCGAACCCTGACCGGGTACCTGGAGGATCCGGACGGCGGACCGCGCCGGCTGGTCGGCGATCTGGCCACCAATGCCGGACGCACCGACGACGGGGGCCGGACGTGGACATACGTCCTCCGGGACGGACTGCAGTTCGCCGACGGTACGCCTATCACGTCGCGAGATGTCGCACACGCGATCGCCCGGTCATTCTCAAAAGGCGGCTCCGACGGTCCGCAGTTCATTCAGCAGGCACTGGATCCGGAGCGGATCTATCGCGGGCCCTACGTGGACGGCGTCCCGGCCCCGGGCGTCTCAACCCCCGATGAGCGGACGATCGTGTTCTGCCTGCCCGAGGCGCACCCGGAGTTTCCGTTTCTCGCGACAACGACGACGACTACTCCGGTTCCGCCGGATCGGGATACCCGCGAGCATTACGAGTGGACCTGGCTTGCGACAGGGCCGTATCGGGTTCGTGAGCAGGTTGTCGGGGAGCACTTGGTGCTCGAGCGAAACCCCTTCTGGAACCCGGCGTCGGACCCGATCCGGCGAGCCTACGTCGACGAGATCCGTTGGCAATTCGGGATTGACCGGGCAACACAGACCGCCAGGCTGATCGCTCCGGCCTCGGTCGACGAGACCGCGATCGCGACCTTCGATGTTGCTCACGATCAGATGCAGCGTGTCCTGGCCACACCCGAGTTGCTCCGGCGGGTGATCGCCGGACCGACCGCCTACCTCCAATACGTCTACATCAACACCCGGCGCGTCAGGGACGTCGAGGTGCGGCAAGCGCTCAACTTCGCATTCGACCGCGGCACCTGTGTGCAACTCGTCGGCGGGATCGCCGCTGCCGAGCCGGCGACGACGATCCTCGCACCGAGTGTCCCGGGCTATCGTCCCCACGACGTCTTTCCGTCAGGTCCCAACGGCGACCCGCTGCGGGCCAGAGAGCTACTGGTGGGCAAGGACATCGTTCCACTGACGTTCGCGTATCCCGACACAGCGGCGAATGTTCCGGTGGCGCAGTCGGTGAAGACCGCTCTCGAATCCGCTGGGTTCGAGATTGTGCTGAAGCCGGTGGACAAGAGCGCGTTCTACAGTCGCATGGGTTGCGAGGACAACGACGCCGACCTGATCTTCGGGATTTGGGGACCCGACTTCCCGGACGCCTCAGGCGTTTTCGATGTGCTCTTCCGTGGTGATCGGCTCAGCCGCAGCGGCAACATGAACCTGTCGTATTTCGACGAAGCAAGCATCACCGCGCGCATCGATCGGCTCAGTCGGGAGCCGGACCGAGTCGCGGTCGCAGAGCAATACGGCTGCCTCGACCGGGACCTGATGGCCGAGCACGCGCCGGTCATCCCCGTCTACTACAAGCGGCAGTTCACCCTGTTCGGACCAGCTGTCAGCGGTCTGTTCCTGAGCGCTCAGTATTTCGTCCCCAACCTGACCCGCGTGCACGTAGTCCGCTGACGACGTCGAAGGAAACCTTGTTCCATGAACGCTGGTGTGGATTTGGCATCTCGACCTGACGCCGATGTGAATCGGAGCCGCCGAGGGGGTGCGCATCGCGCTCCCCCGCAGCCGCGCAAGCGATTGCCTCCTGCCCATCGTCGGGGGGAATCCGGCACCCTGCAAACAGCTGTGGGTTCCCGGTTCGGAGGTCTACCGCGGACATTCTGGATCGTGTTTGTCGGCATGATCGCCAACCGCATAGGCACGATGGTGATCCCTTTCATGGTGTTCTACCTGGGATCGCGCGGCATTTCCACCACCGAGACGGGAGCGATCATCGTCGCGCTCGGCATTGGTGGCATGGTCGGACCGCCTCTTGGTGGTCTGCTCGCCGACCGATTCGGGCCTCGTCTCGCGGTGGTTGTGGGTCTGGTCGTCACCCCCTTCAGTTTCGGCGCTCTCCTTGCCGCACCCACTCCCTTCATGCTCGGGGTGGCGGCCACGCTGCTGGGGGTGACGGGCAGCGTCTACAAGCCTGCCGCCTCCGCGATGGTCGGCGAAGTTGTCGGGCCGCAGTCACGATTGAAGGCATTCAGTCTGTTGCACTGGGGTTTCAACATCGGCACGGCGGTGGCGGCCGGTGCCGCGGGTTTTCTCGCCGAGCGTGGCTACTGGCTGCTGTTCCTGATCGATGGGATCACCTGCCTGGTGTACGCGTTGATCGTTCTTGTCGGCATACCGAACGACCGGCGGCAGCGGGTGGCCGCCGTCAAGACCGAGAGTGGCGTCGGCTACGGCGTCGTGTTCCGGGACCGGCTGATGGTCGCGTACCTGGTCTTGAGCGCGTTGGGCATCACCGTCTACACCCAGACCGAATTCACCGTGCCGCTGTCGATCCGGCTGGACGGGCTGCCCCCGAGCGCGTTCGGGCTGCTCGCGGTGCTGAACGCGGTATTGGTGGTGGCACTGCAGCCCTTGCTGTACGGCTGGCTGTCCCGACGCGATCGCGTCCGGGTGCTGGCGGCCTCGTGGCTGTTGATCAGCGTCGGGGTCGCCTCGACCGGACTCGCCGATCAGGTATGGCAGTACGCGGTGACCGCCACGATCTGGTCAGTCGGGGAGGTGGTGAACGGAGTCGTAGCCGGCTCGTTCGTAGCTGATCTCGCGCCGCCGGGGGCTCAGGGCCGCTACCAGGGCGCATTCGCGTGGGTGTGGGCAGTCGCCCGGCTCGCTGCTCCGGCCAGCGCCACCGGATTGTTTGCGACCGTCGGGCCTGGCGCGTTGTGGTGGGGGTGTGCGTTGGTGGGCCTGATGACCGCCTTGGGCACCCTCCTGATGGGTCCCGCAATGCGCCGCCGCATCCATTCAGCCGACAACACCACCGACGCAGTGAACACCACCGACGTAGTGAACACCACCGACGCAGGCGACAGCGCCGAAACAGCTACCACCAACGAAGCGGAGAAGCATGATGATCGACCACGTGTCCGGCCTGTACAACCAGCAAGCTCGAGCGACCGGCAGTCCGCTCCGCGACGTCATGCGCGCCGTGGAGCACCATCCGTCGTTGAGCAACTGGACCGGCTCGTACTTACCCCGGCCCCTGTTCATCGAAAGGAGCGAGATCCAGCGGTTCGCCAATGACGTGTTGGCACTCTTCGAACTCATCACGGCACTGCCCGCCAGGCTCTTCGACGGCGATCTCGACCGCTACTGCTCGGTTCTGGGCATCGACCGCCAGCGCGCGCGCCTGCTGCGGGCTCTGGGCGGGGGCATCCCGCCGCGTTACGGCCGGGCGGACATGTATCACGACGGCACGGCGTTCAAGCTGTTGGAAACGGGGATCGCCAGCGAGGTCGGTGGCGCCGATCGGGCTGGGGAGATCCCTCGCGCACTGATGGGAAACGAGGCGTTCGCCGGCTTCGCGCGCGACCACGGCCTGGGATATGTGTGCACGGGCGAGGATGTGGCGCTGACGCTGCGACAGGCCGGCGCGAGCTTGGCGCCCGACGGCAACCCGGTGGTCGCGCTCCTCGAGGGACCCGGAGGACTGGCGAACTACGCCAGCCATTGGAACACGTTCCGGGACGTGATGAAGCGATCGGGATTGGATTTCCACGTCGCCGAGGTAGGCGACGTGCGCGAGAGGGGAGGAAGGCTCGAACTCTTCGGCACCCCGATCGACGTCATACTCCGCTGCTTCACTGTCGAGGAAATCATGGCGGATCCGGATGGTGAGGCGCTTGTCGAGCCGATCTTCCGCGCGCATCGGGACGGAAGCGTCGTGCTCTTCACTCCGATGGAGAGCAACCTTTTCGCGAACAAGGGATGCCTGGCCCTGCTGTCCGATCCGCGGTGGCAGTCCAGCTTCTCCCCCGACGAATTGGCCCTTGTCGACCGGGTGTTGCCCTGGACCCGTTCACTCAAGACGCAGTCTGCCGTCGACGGGCAGGACCTTCTTGCGTACTGCATCCAGGAAAGGGAAGAGCTCATCCTCAAACCCAACGGCTACTACGGCGGGGTGGGGGTCGTTCCGGGTTGGGAGACCAGTGCCGCCGACTGGCAGCGAGCGTTGTCGGTCGGCGTGGCCGAAGGGAGCATCGTGCAGAAAAGGATCGTCCCACGGTTCGAACCGGTCGTGAACCCGGACACCGGCCGGGAAGAGCCATGGCATGCGGCCTGGGGCCTTTTCTACACGCCACGCGGGTACGCCGGGGCGTACGCGCGTGCCGTCCCCGCGTTCGAGAGCGCGGTCATCGGCGTCACCGCCTACAAGAACACCAGAACCGCCGGAGTTTTCCACTACGCCGCCGGCGAACCCGGCGCGATGGGATGATGGGCACCACATCCCTGCCGGACGCACCCGAGACAGTGGTGCGCCATTCGTCGCCTCCTCCAACGCGTTGCCGGATCGGCACAGGCGGATCATGGTTTCGACGTCGACGACTGCGGAGGGGGCATGACTCATGGCTTCGCGAGCGTTCTTGTTCCTGCTGGGCAGCGCACGTAGGGGCGGGAACACCGAGCAGTTGGCTCGCCATTGCGCAGCTCACCTGCCGACCGACCTCGAACAGCGTTGGCTACGGCTCAGCGATCTGCCGCTACCGCCCTTCCAGGATGTCCGCCACTGCGGCGACGGCCGTTATCCGGCCCCCACCGGCAACGAGAAGATTCTGCTCGATGCGACCCTGGCAGCGACCGACCTGGTGGTGGCGTCGCCTCTCTACTGGTACAGCCTCTCCGCGAGCACCAAGCTGTATCTCGATTACTGGACTGCGTGGCTCCGGGTGCCAGGCGCCGACTTCAAGGCTCGGATGCGCGGAAAGACGCTATGGGCGGTAACCGCCTACAGCGTCGAGAATCCCTCCCAGACGAGCAACCTGTTCGGTGCGCTCCGGCTCACAGCCGACTACCTCGGGATGCGCTTCGCAGGTGATCTGGCGACGGCCGGCAACCGACCTGGAGATTTCTTCAACGATACGGTCGCGCTGGCCCGTGCAGAGACATTCTTCGGTCAGGCGGCTCCTGGCGACGGCGCGCAGTAACGGGTCCTACCCCGGTTGCACCGAATTGACGGTCGCCAATTGGTTTACGCCGGATGAGGTCGTGAATCATCGGTCGGAGTAAGGCCGAGTAAGGCCGCCCGTCGCCTGTCCGCGCGGGGTCGCGCGGGATCGTGAGATGTGCATCGCGGGACAAGCGTTTTCTGGCGAGAGCGTGACCCCTCGCCGAGGGCCGTGCATTACCACAGGCCACCAACGGATTAATCGTGGTCATTGTAGTTCGGTCATGATCAGGGTCACCGAGTGTGATTGCACGCCACCCGCCTGCGAATGTCTGGGCACCACGATTCAACAGGTGTCCGCTCGCCGGCTGGCTGAACTCCGAACGAGTCACGAATCCGGGACTGCGCCCTCGGGGTATGCCTTCCTGCCGACAACAGGGATCACTCCACCGGCAGACGACCACACACGATCGTGCCGTGCACACTGATCAGACGACAAGGGGCCGCACCAAGGGGATCGCGGCCCGAGCGAGCAGATCAGCCCGTATTTCCCGGAGCGTTCCTTCGGTTGGCCCGTGAGGTCTCCAAGGCTGATCCGCGCGGCGGCATCCCTGCAGGAGATGTCCGTGTGCGACGAAGACCAAGGGGGAACAAACCGTGCAGGTCACACTCGACGACGACGCCGTGATCGCGCCAGACAATGAGCATCGCCGAAAGAACGGGAATGCTGACCTGACGACGCTCATCGCTGCCGCCGCTGCGCAGGATCAGCGTGCGTGGGCAACGCTGATCCATCGCTTCACGCCCCTGGTTTATGCCGTGGTGAGCAGGTACAGGCTTTCCCGCAACAATGCAGACGACGTCGTGCAGACAGTGTGGATGCGCGCGCTGGAAAACCTGGGCCGCATCCGCGAGCCGAAGGCCTTTCCGGGGTGGATCATCACCGTCGGCAGAAATGAGGCTCTCCGAGTAATCACGACCGATCGATTCACCGATCTGATCGACCCGCTCAACGATTCAGACCACCACGACAGGGACAGAAGCAGCGTTCACACCGTCGAGGACGTCGTTCTCCGGGCCGAGCAACGCCGAGCTCTTCGCGACGGCCTGAACGCGTTGCAGCCCGAGCACCGAGAGCTGCTCCTACTGCTCCATGCCGACCCCCGGGTGTCCTATCAGGAAATCAGCATTCGACTGGGAATACCAAAAGGGAGCATAGGGCCCACTCGCGCGAGGTGCCTGCAAAAACTTCGCGCGACCGCCCCGGTTCGCACACTGCTCAGCGCCGGCGTGGCCGGGTGATTCGCGGGTCCGCGCATCGCCGGTTTGCGACGAGATGGTTCCTCCGTTGCGCGCGAAGAATCATCCCGGTTGATATCCGCGGCACCTACGATTCTTCTCGCACTCGACGGGCATGCAAATGCTCGCAATTGCCTGAGAATATGTATCACCAACGGTCACGCGTCGTCAGTAAATAGGGGCCACGACAGCGCCCGCCCGCACCGACCGATGGAGCCGGAAATCACCCAGGAAGCGCGTGTCCATCGGACTCGCCGCAGGAACACCCATCAACAACGCACAATGAAAGAGAGCGACTCGCCGTGCCCGCCGCCTCTGCATCGAGCAAGCTCACCAACGATGATGGCATCAAATGGCAATCGCTGGACGAGAACCAGTCGTCGCCGAATGGCCCGCAAACTGCCGTCCGATCGATCATCACCGAACACGATCGCAGCACTGAGCGGGCGGAATTCGCCGACGTCCTGGGCGGGCTCTCCGCCGACAGCTGGGACGAGCTGGCCGCCAGCCGACTCTACTCGTCGGCCAGCTGGCTGCGGTTCTGCGCCGCGGACGTCGGTGGCCGGACGACCACGGGGGCAGTACATGTCAGCGGCACCGCCGGCGCGGCTGCCGTATCGGTCACCGCTGTCCAGGACGAGACCAACGCTTTCTATCAGTGGCACACCCAGTTGACCGAGCGAGGGTTGCCTTCGCCCGATCCGGTCGGGATCTTGGTCGGCCAACGGCGTGGTTATCAGACCCACTTGTTGACGTCGGGGGACGTCAGTCCGGAGAGCGCTGCGAGCGCCCTGCTGGATCGTTTGGATCACCTTCGCGCGGACGTGGTCGGCTCCGGGATTCTGCCCTCGGTGACGGGCGGATCGACGCCGTGCGTTGCCGGCTTTCTGGGCACCCGAGACGTACTGGCGTTGCGGGCCGCCGGCGTCCCGGCGCTACCGGTATTGCTGACGACGGACGCCTGGATCCCCGTCGGGCCAGGCGGTTGGGCGCAGTGGTTGCAGTCATTGCCCTCCAAGGGCAGGCGTGATTCCGTCAAGCAGGAGATCAAGGCGTTTGCCCGGGCCGGATACCAGATCCGCCGATCGCCGCTGTCGGAGTGTTACCGCGAAGCCGCGGAACTCCTGGCCGCGACGCAGCGGCGCTACGGTCATCCCTACGACCTCGACGTGTTGGCCGAGTCCTTCCGACGCCAGGCAATCGCCATGGGTTCAGCCGCGCAGGTGCTGTTCTGCGCGCGGCAGGGAGAATCGGCCGTGGCCTTCTGCCTGTACTACATCTTTGGTGACACCCTTTTCGTGCGAGCGGTCGGATTCGATTATCCACAATTGCGCGGTGCGGCCGAGTACTTCAATCTCGTGTACTACGAGCCGGTCCGCATCGCCGCCGATCACGGTCTGAGTTGGCTGCATCTGGGTATCGAATCCGCCGATGCCAAGGCACTTAGGGGGGCCCGGCTTCGACCGTTGTGGCTGCTCGACCTGGCCCAGGACAGCGTGCTGGTCGATCACTCCGATCAGATCCGGGTGCACAACACGACGGCGCTACGACAACTGCGGGATTCCTCATCGGCCGTCGCCAAAGCGCTCGACGCCGATTTGTACCGGCCTTTCTGCTGATCGTCACCGAACCATCCAACCGAAGGAATGCTGAGAAATGTCCATCAAAGCTCACCGGCAGGCTGTTGTTTTCATGGGCGACCTCGTGGTCCTGGCCAGGCAGGGGCGGCTCATCCGCGAGGCGCACGATCGTGGGTACGCTCCAGTGGCCGTCGTCAGCGTCAGCACCGATCTGGACCGGCTCGCATCCCTGCGGACCGATCGCTCGCACCCGCTGGCCGACCTCGCTGAGGTCGTCCAGGTGCCCGATGCGCAGATCACCACCGTGCTGCCCGCCGTGCAACCCCTGCTGCGACGGTATGACGTGCGCGGGGTCATTTCCGTCGGCGAGGTCTTCGTCGAGCCAGTGGGTGTCCTCGCCGACTGCCTCGGTCTGCCGGGGGCGGGCACCGCGGCCTCGGTGATCTGCCGCAACAAGCTGCTGCAGCGCACGGCGGTACCGGAATTCTCACCCCGCTTCCACGTGGTTCCCTTCGAAGAGCGAGCGGGATTCACCCTTCCGGTGGAGGAATTCCCGGTCGTCGTGAAGCCAGCGGGACGCTTCTACAGCTCCGGTGTCCGACAGGTGGTTGGACAGCAAGAGTTGCGTCAGGCCCTCGCGGCCTTTGGACCGGAGGAGATCGCGCTGGTCGAGCACCGGGTCGTCGGCAGCGAATTCTCTGTCGAGGCGTTTGTCCAGAACGGCCGTGTCGTCTGGTCCGGCGTCACCGGCAAACTGACCAACGAGCACGAGAGCGACTATTTCACCGAGACCTCGCACACCTGCCCGGCTTTGATCGACAACGACGACGAGGAAGCTTTGGTGGCAGTGAATACGCAGGTCCTGCGTGCGGTCGGCGTCCGCGATGGATTGACCCACGCAGAGTACCGGCTGACCGGCGACGGCGTCGTCCTGATGGAGGTCGCGGCACGGCTGCCGGGAGACGGCATCACATTTCTCTGGGAATTGGCGACCGGGCAGCCGATCGAGCCCGTCATGATCGATCTCGCCCTGGGCGTGCCGATCTCGTATCCTGCACCGCAGCGGCGGGCACGGCAACACTTTCTCGACCACCCGCACGGCGTCCTCCGCGACGTCGTGGGCGATGGGATCCCCGTCAGTTGGCCGACCCGCGACGACCGGTGGCCGGACTTCACACCGCTCCCGCCGCACGCCGAAGCTCAGGCACATGCAGTGCTCGTCGGACGGTTGCCCGGCGATGTACTGGGCCCACTGCTGGATTCCGGACACCGGTCCGCCTCGGTCATCGTGGATGCGCCGTTGGCCGCCGATCTCGACGTGGCCACCAAGGTGGCCGTCGATCGGGCAACCGTGGTGGTGACGCCGCTGTAAGACCTCGCCAACGCCCTACCGATCCAACGCCATACCGATCCAAATTGACACTTCACTTCGAAGGAGAATCACCATGACCGTACTCATTCCGACATGCCACGTGTGCGAAACCGTCTTCCATATCGAGGACGACTGGGAAATAGGCGAGATCATCGAGTGCACGGCCTGCGGGCAGGAGCACGAAGTGATCGACAGGTCCGCCGACGCGGTACGCGTCGAGCTCGCGCCGGAGATCGAGGAGGACTGGGGCGAATGACGGCCGCATCCATTGATGTCCTGCTGTCGATCACCATGCTTCGTCCGGAGGAGAAACTTCTCCTCCAGGCTCTCCGGGCCGGCGGACTGACGGCCCGACCGGCACTGCCAAAGGACCTCGCCGGGATCATGGCTGGTCAGGTTGCCGTGCCTGCGCTGGCCATGATCAGAAATCTCTCCCATCGGGAGGCAGTCGGGGTGGCCCGTCGGCTCGAACACATCGGAACGCACACCATCAACTCGACCGCGGCAATCGAGGTGTGCAATGACAAGGGCCTGCAGGCACTGGTGTTCAGCAGGCATGACATTCCGCACCCGGTGTCCCGTCATGCGTTCGACGACGAACAGGTGCGCGAGGCGGTCGCCGAGCTGGGCTGGCCGGCCGTGCTGAAACCGATGAGCGGGTCCTGGGGTCGCGGCGTGACCAGATTGGTCAATGAGGAGTGCGTCGACGCCTGGATCGGTGGCCGTGAATCCGCTGATGCCAGCGGAAAGCTGTTCCCGGTCCTGGTCCAGCAGTATGTCGACAAGCCAGGCGAAGACCTGCGGGTCGTCGTGGTGGGTGAGACTCCGGTCGTTGCCATCCAACGGATCTCGACGGGTTGGCGCACCAATACACATTTGGGCGCGCGCATCGAGACGGTGGACATCACCCGGGAAATCGCCAAGCTCTGTGGCCAGGTGGTCGACGTGCTCGGTGACGGTTTCTACGGTATCGATCTGGTCGCCGACCGGACGACAGATGAACTCAAGGTTCTCGAGGTGAACGCCAATCCCGATTTCGCCCGCTCGTCACAGGTGCACGGCGTGGATGTGGCCGGCCTGCTGGCCGATTACATCAGCCAGCAGGTTGTCGGCGTGGCCTCGAGCGCGGCGTAGGGAGAGATGGACTGATGGAGTTGTACGACACTGCGACGGTGCTCGCCCGGGTACTGGTCTCCGGTGTGATCATGAGTATCGAGAAGAGCGACCGGGAGTTGCCGGCTCTGGAACGGCTGCTGACCAAGCAGACTGCCCGCACCGCCGCGGTGTTGGTCAACAGCCGCACAGCGGCAATCCACGCCGCACTGGCCGGTCAGGGCTTCGGGTACGGCGACGAGGTCAGCCTGCCTGGGACCGACGAACCGACGCGGGCCTTTGTGGGATGGCTCGGGATGGGCGTCGGAGGCCAAGGACCGGCTGCGTTCGATGACATCTCCCTTTCGGCGTCCAACGCCGACGAGTTGGGCACCTTGGCTCGCCGGTCGACGGCTCCCGCACTCGTCGTCGATCTCACCGAACTCGGGTTTGGCCCCGCGGCGGCGCTTCTCACCGATGATCTCGGGTGTGCGTCGCGGGCGGAGCGACTGAAGATCTTCGGCAGTCAGGACCTCCGAACGATGTGGACGCAGCAGGAAGCCGAGCCCGAATTGGTTCCAGGAGTTCAGTTCAACTATCGGCTGAGCCCGCTGGTCGCCGCCTGCGTCCGCATGTCGCTCACCCGCGCCGGACGGCCCGCGGCGGATCACGGACCCCACGTAGTGAATCAAGGAGTCACCGCATGATCACGGATTTTCCCACCGCACCGCTGGCACCGCCCGCAACCGCCGAGACAACAGCCGAGCTCGCGGCCTTCGGCGGATCGCCGATGATCCCCAAAGCCCTGCGGCGCACGGTTTTCCCTGTCATCACCAAGGAAGACCTGTTTGGATTGTTGCTCGCCCAGCGAAACGCGCCGGAGGACGTCGTCGGGGGATTCGCCGAGGCATACCGGGAATACGTGGGTGCGTCGCACGCGATTCCCACCGCAAGCGGCACCTCGAGCCTGCAGCTGGCGCTGGTGGGCGCAGGCATCCAACCGGGAGACGAAGTGATCGTGCCGGCTTTCACCTTCATCGCCACGGCGCAAGCGGTCATTGCGGCGAAGGCAATCCCCGTCTTCGTCGATATCGACCCGAGAACCTACTGCCTGGATCCGCAGGCCGCGGGGGCTGCGATCACCGAGCGAACCCGTGCGATCATGCCGGTGCACGTGCACGGGTTGCCCGCCGATATACCTGCGTTACGTGCGCTGTGCCAACGCCACGGCCTGGCGCTGGTCGAGGATGCATCGCACGCGCATTCTGCGCGCATAGGTGACACCGTCGCGGGCGCGTTGGGGGATGCCGCCGGTCAGAGCCTGATGGCGGACAAGAATTTCCCGGTTGGCGGTGAAGGCGGCATGGCGTTCTTCGCGTCGGCTGATGCCCACCATCGCGCGGAGGATTACCTCCGACGACACGGGATCGATTATCGGATGTCCTGGATTGCCGCCGCCTTCGGAGCCAGCCAACTCCAGCGTCTGCCGTACTACGACATGGTTCGCGCGCGAAATGCCGAGCTGCTCGGCGAAGCACTCACCGAGACAGGATTCTTCCAACCGCCCTACGTGCCCAGTGGGCATGTGCACGCCTACAACATGTATCGCGTCACGCTGGTCCCGTCGGCCATCGGAGTGGACGACCTGCCGATTCACGCGGTCAAATCCGCGGTTCACCAGCTGCTGGTGGCAGAAGGGGTGCCCGCCCGGGAATGGCAGAACACTCCCATCCCATGCCATCTGCCGTTCAAGCATCGCACCGGATTCGGCGCAGGATATCCGTTCTCGCTGAACCCCCGCGCGGTTCGAGATCACCGACCCGAGGATTTCCCGGCCACGGCGCGGATGTTGGAAAGCACACTGGTGCTGTGCCGAGAGTTGCGTGCCCCGGTCGAATACGAGCGCTTGTTGCGGTACGCGCAGGCGTTCGCCAAGGTCGCCCGGCGGCCGGACGCCATCCGAAAGCTGGCTACCGATGGGACTTTCCCTCGCCCCTATGAGACGGTGGCACGCCTTGGCTGAGCAAAAGATCACAGTGGCCGTCGCGGGGGCCAGCGGTTACACAGGGGGAGAGTTGATCCGCCTGCTGCTGGATCATCCGGACGTGGAGCTGGCTTTCCTGTCCTCGGAACAACATGCCGGGGTCGCGGTCGGCGCGGTCCACCACGCGGTGCGTAATCATCCGCGCGCCGCCTCCCTGAGATTCAGGCCGCTCGCGGACATTGCCGAGGTAGACGTGGTGTTCGGCTGCATGCCGACCGGCATGCTCCCGCGTCGATTGCCATTGTTGGCCGACCGCGCGAAGCGGGTGCTCAACCTGGCCGGCGACTTCCGGCTGGCCGACTCACGGGAGGTTGCGGCGCATTACCCGGCCACGGCGAGTAATGCGCCGTCCGAGCCATTCGCCAGCTACGTGCCCGACCTGTCTCGCGACCTGCCCGAGAGCAGGTTCATCAACCTGCCGGGTTGCATGGCGGTGGCCGCCCTTTACACGCTCTACCCCCTTTTCGCCGAGTCGCTGGTGCTACCGGACGTGGTCGTCGACGCCAAAACTGGTTCCAGCGGTGGCGGTCGTCGATCGGACGAGCATCCCGCGGACCGTTTCGGAAATTTTCGGGTCCACAAACTCCACGGGCACCGGCACCTTCCCGAGATCCGAGAGGCGGTGAAGCGATTCACCGGAAATGATCCTGATCTGCACTTTTCCGTGCACAGCCTGGACGTGCCGCGCGGCATCATGGTGACCACATACAGTCGCCTGCGGCCCGGGGTCACCTCGTTGGAGGTCAAACGTGCCTATGCGCGGGCCTATGTGGGCAGGCCGTTTGTGCGGGTTCGGACCGCGCCCCGCAGTCCGCAGGACTTCCCGATGTTGAAGTCCGTGGTGGGGTCGAACGTGGCAGAGGTCGGGGTCGCGGTGCGCGGCGATCGCGTGGTGTCCGTAGCCGCACTCGACAACCTCATCAAGGGCGCTTCCGGCCAGGGTATCCAGGCGATGAATCTTCTCTTCGGTCTCGCGGAGACATCGGGGCTGCCGATGACGGCGGTAGCGCCGTGAAACCGCTATATGTGATCAAGGTGGGAAGCAGCACGCTGGATCGGGTGAGCATCTTCGCGGAACTCGCCGGCCTTGTCGATCGCGGCGCCCGACTGATGCTGGTGGCCGGTGGTGCAGTGGGCATCGAACGGCACTTCCGAGCCATCGGACGACAGATCGCCCACCTGCAGATGGTCGGCGGTGACCGGGTCCGGTATTGCCCGCCGGCGGAGATCCCGCATCTGATGGACGCCTACGAGCAGGTCACCCTACCTGCGGTCGCCCAGGCGCTGCGGGGGCACGGATTGTCGGTCTTCACGTCGGTGGCCGCACGTGATGGTCTGGTCACCGGACAGGTAAACAAACCGCTTCGCGTGCTGTCCGGGTCCGGGCGCAGTCGCCTCGTCCGCGACCACCGAGCGGGAGTGCCCGTGCAGGTGGACTGCGCACGACTTCTGGGTCTGTTGGACACCCATCACATGGTGTGCCTGTCGGCTCCGGTGGCCGACCGCGAGTGCGGAACACCCCTGAACGTGGATGCCGACGTGCTGGCCGCCGCGCTGAGCAACGCGCTCGGCGCTGACCACCTCAGGCTGGTGACCGGCACCAAGGGCCTGCTCACCGATCCGGCCGACGGCCACTCGACGCTGCACCATGCCTATCCGGGACAGGGCGAGGACTACGCAGGCGGTCGGATGCGCCAGAAGGTGCGCGCAGCCGAGATGGCGCTGACCGGAAGCGCCGACGTGGCCGTCACCGGTCCGCACACCTTGGCCGATCGGACCGGCTGGACACGGTTCTGGCGGGCACCCGCGCCAGCCGGCGATCTCACCCTGCTTGATCACGCGGTCGCTGTGCCGTCGGTGTCGGGCGACGAAGGTGAGCTGGCGGGCCTGCTCGTGGATTGGTGTGCGGAACGGGGAATCGCGGCCACCATCGACGAGGTCGGCAATCTGGTTGCGGTCAAAGGTGATGGCCCGAAGCGGTTGCTGATGTTGGGGCACCTGGACACCGTGCCGTTTCACTGGCCGGTGTCATGGCACTCCGGCGAACTTTCCGGCCGCGGGAGCGTTGACGCCAAGGGCTGCCTGACGAGTTTTCTCGAGGTGCTAGCGACCACCGACGTGCCCGCCGGCGCGCAAGTGCGGGTCGTGGGCGCCGTCGAGGAGGAGGTGTCCTCGTCGAAAGGCGCCTTCCATGTCAGAGATCACTATCCGGCGGACGCAGTCATCGTCGGTGAACCCAGCGGTGCTTCCACGCTGACGCTGGGCTATTTCGGGTTGTTCAAAATGAGAATCACGACAACGACGCCGAGTGGTCATTCGGCGGGCCGCGACGCCCTCTCCCCAGCGGACACCCTTTTCTGGGTCCTCTCGGACATCCGGGCTACGGTGGAAAAGGAAATCCCCGATGCCCTGAGTGCTGTAGTCGACATGCGATGCGAAGCCGACCGGCACGTGAACAAGGCGATCGCCGTTCTGAATTTTCGATTACCGCCTGGGGCGGACCCGGACTGGTTGCGGGAGAAGGTGTTCGAGCAGCAATCGCAAGGTGTCGTGATCGAAATTCTGCGGGCAACGCCGGGATTCGTCGGTGGGCGGTTCACCACACTGGCCAAGGCATTCAATCGCGCGTTCGCCGGCCGCGGGATCCGGGCCCGTCACGTCATCAAGAAGGGCACGTCCGATATGAACACGCTTGCCACCACCTGGAGTGGTGTTCCGATGGTTGCCTACGGACCCGGGGATTCCACGCTGGACCACACCGACACCGAACACATATGCGCTGATGAATACCGTACCGCGCGCGCGCTGCTGGGCGACGCTGTCAGTCGCTGGCTCGTCCACGACGAAGGACCATCACAATGACAAAGACCATTGATTCATCGACTCAGCTGGTCCGTCGTGCACGCCTGGCCCGGGCCCTCGTCGTGGACATGGCCGCCGGCCCGCGGGGGTGCCACCTCGGGGGGAGCCTTTCGGTTCTCGACATCCTTATCGCCGCGTTCCACCGGGCCGACAGCGACGAGGGCAGCGTCGTGGTGCTGAGCAAAGGCCATGCGGCCGCGGGTCTCTACGCGGCCATGTACGTCAGCGGCATCCTGCACGAGGACCCCGTCGCCCACTACGGCCGGGCGGGCCATCCGTACACCGGGCATCCCAGCCCCGCGCTACCTGGCGTGGCCTTTCCCACGGGCAGCCTGGGACACGGCGTCGCCTACGCAGCCGGATGGGCCCTGGCCCGCAAGGTTGCCGGAAGCGACGGCTTGGGAATCGCTATCGCGGGAGACGGTGAGTTGCAGGAGGGCCTGGTCTGGGAAGCCTGTCAGATCGCAGCGGCAAAACGGCTGGAGAACTTCGTGCTCGTTGTGGATCGGAACGGCGGTCAGAACGACGGCCTGGTCGATGACATTTCTCCCATGCCGGGCCTGGCCGCCCGGTTCTCCGCGTTTGGGTTCGACACCGCCGAGGTCGACGGGCACGACATACCCGCGATTTCGGCAATCCTCGGGCACTCCCGGGTGGGTAAGGGCCGTCCGCTCGCCGTGATCGCCAACACCGTCAAGGGCAAGGGAATACCGCCGGTCGAGGGTAAGGCAGCCTCGCACTACGTCAGCATCGACTGTGCGCGCGCAGCCACATGGAAGCGGATGATCCGATGAGCCTTTCCGGAAGAGACGCCTACCGCGCCGAACTCACCGCGCTTGCCGAGCACGACGAGCGCATCATCTGTTTGGAGGCGGATCTGGGTGGCAAGGGTCATCCATTCCAGTCGCACCATCCCGACCGATTCTTCAACCTGGGCATCGCCGAAGCCGCCATGATCGACATGGCGGGCGGGCTGGCGGTGGCCGGCTACAAACCCTTCGTCAGCACATTCGCTCCGTTCGCGGTGCTCCGTGCCGCGGAGAGCCTCAAACTCACGCTGGGCTATCTGGGCGCCGGCGTGACGATAGTCGCCCCGTACGCCGGAGTCTCGGGTGCTTGGTTCGGTACCACACATCATTGCCTGGAGGATTTCGCCGTCGTCCGCAGCATTCCGGGCGTCGTCATCGCCGCGCCTCATGGAGAGCAGGAGATGCGCGCTGTGGTCCGGGCGGCGGTCACCTCAGGGCGCCCGCATTACATCCGCACCGGTCGCAATGCCGACTACACCAGTCTTCCGTCAGCCGATGCTCAGCAATCGGTCAATTGGGAACACGCCGGACATCCGGACTCGGTCTGCCTGGTCTCGGTCGGTGAGGAGGGCACCCGCCTGTGTCTGGGGGCCCGTGAACAGGAGTCCGATCTCGCGCACGGTCATCTCTGTTACCTGGACCACGAACACCTCGCCGATGCGGCGGCGGACTTGTCGCGGGCTCATCGGCGGTTCGTGGTGGTCGAGGAACACCGACCCGAGGGTGGCATTGCCGAAGCGCTCGGACTCCTGATGCCCCACTGCGAGATAGTCGGCGTCAACGTCGGGCGCCAATGGTCGTCCGAGGGCGGCGACCATGCCGAGGTCATGGCCAGGCTGGGCTTTGATCTTCCCGCGGTGCTGGCCGCGGTGCGGACTGCGCAAGATTGGTAGGAATGAACGCCCGCAGCGTCGTCGACGGTCGTATCGACAGGCTCACTGGGGCCGTTCGGGTGAGGTGAGGCTGGGCGCCCCCGGCAAAACCTCGGCCGGTTCGGCGTCACCCCATCGAGAGCTGAACTCCGTGATCACTCGAACGGGCCGAGGTCACCCGATCGGATGAATTCCAAAATGACTCGAACAACACGAATGTCGCGATTACGTATTCTGCTGGCCTCTCGGCAATCTCCCTATCAGAGTCCTTTTGCGCACCCTCATGCCGCGCACGAAGTTCCGATCAACGGCTGGGTCCACTGAGCCGCACCGGCCCCAGTAGCTCCGGTTTGGCGATGTCGGCCA
>Ga0208478_1000231_pt1 | contig 21655 bp, 19 predicted proteins | sample NGESurdeep072012_5_FD_184462 | JGI IMG/M metagenome (GOLD analysis project Ga0208478, IMG submission 184462) | Arctic peat soil microbial communities from Barrow, Alaska - NGEE Surface sample 415-2 deep-072012 (SPAdes) | ecosystem: Environmental > Terrestrial > Soil > Wetlands > Peat ...
ATGCTCCATATCGATATAGATCATGTCGAAACCCGCGGTCTTGGCCAGCCGCGCGATCTCGATACCGCGCGTGAGGCGGATCGTCATCGAGGCGACGACTTCGTTACGCGCCAGCTTCTCCTTGACGACGTTACGCACCACTTCATTCGCACGCACTGAACCTACTCCCGCTTTTACCTTCGCCCTATTTTGGATCGGGCAGTTCGATTGCCAGCATCACATTGCTCAAGCTCTTGCCATGAATGTCCTGCGCCAGCGAAACCGTGACGCCGCCGCCGAGCGCATTCTCGATGACGAAATTGAAGGCCTTGAGATTGCGCAAGGGGTGTCGCTTAACCGGCCCTTTGGCGATGTGCTTGAACGCTTCCGCCACGCGCTCCGGCGTCAGCTCGCGCTCGAGAAAATCCCAATGCTTGGTGTCATAGCAAATCACCGAAATATTCGAGGTATTGCCTTTGTCGCCGGCACGCGCGTGCGCAAGGTCATAGACGCGGACGCTCATAGCGAGCCCTCCACGACCACCTGGGCATTGACCAGGTTTTTCGGCAGCAGCACCGACTTCACCGCCAGCACGTCGCGCACGCGCGGCTGGCAAGCGCCGCCGGCACCGCCCGGGCCGTGCATGTGCATGGCGCGCACTTCGAAGCCGATGGCATGGGCGGCCTTGCGCTCGTGCGTCCGCCCGGCCATGCGCAGCCGCACCTCGTAAGGCTCCGGCCGGATGTCTAACTGATCGTGCAGGCTGGACATGCCGATCAGGTCGACGCGGAAATCGTCATAGACGAAGCCTTGCAGCTTCAGCCGTTCCTTGACGATCTCGGCCGCCCATTTGGCGCGCGCGACGGCATCGATGCCGCCATAGGAGACTTCGCCCTCGCCGATATAGCCGTCGGCATAGCCGACATTGACTTTGTAAGTGGGCGTGCCCGGGCGCGCCCGTGCGCCCGCGACGCGCACGCGATCCGCCGCTTCCTGCGTCAGTGCGATGCCGGAAATGTCGAGCACGCAGTCCGGCGTGATGTAAGCGGTCGGATCGTGGATTTCGTAGATCAATTGCTCGGTGCAGGTCATGACGTCGAGCCGGCCGCCGGTGTCCGGCGTCTTGCCGATCACGACAGCGCCATCCGGTGTGACGTCGGCGAAGGGAAATCCGTTGCGGGCGAGATCGGGCACATCCTTTTTGCCGGGCCAGCCGAAGCAGCCGCCGGTGACCGACGCCGTGCATTCGAGCAGGTGGCCGGCGGCGGTACCCTGCGCGATCTTCGGCAGATCCTCGTAGCTCCAGCCGAATTCATGCATCATCGGCGCCAGAAAGAGCGACGGATCGGCCACCCGGCCGGACAGCACGATCGGCGCGCCGGTGTTGAGCGCTTCGCAGACCACGTCGGCGCCGAGATAGGCGTTGGCGGAAATCATCTTCGGCAAAATGGATTCCAGCGGCTCGCCGTTTTCGATCAGCGTCAGTTCGCCGCGATGTTTTACGATGCTCGAGACGTCGTCGCCGAGCACGACGGCGACCGCAACATCGCCGAGGCCCAGATCGGTGGCCTCCTTGCGCGTGGCGCGCGCGCCGCCGAGCGGATTGGCGGCGCCCATGTTGCTGACGATGCGTATGCCTTTGCGCAGGCAGGTCGGCAGCACCATGCGCAAACGCGCGTGCAGCGAGGGCGAGTAGCCCAGTTCCGGGTCTTTGCTGCGCGCCAGATTTTCGCGCGAGACGGTCCGCTCGGCAAGGCATTCAAAAACCAGGTAGTCGATATCGCCGCGCTCGGCGAGTTCGAGCGCCGGCACCATGCGGTCGTCCGAAGTGCCCGCTCCGGCGCCGACGCGTATCGTTTCGCGTGATTTCATCAGGCGGTTCCTCGCGCCCGCTATTGTTGTTGTCTGAGCACGGGCGGCTCGTGGCGCGGGCGTCCAATAAGGAGCATAGACAAGCTTATGGAAACCGTCCAAATTATTATTGGACAGCGGTGCGGAAGATACCGAAGTCTCACATAAAAATAATGATAATGAGGGCGGGAGGACGAAGCTGATGGCGAGCGGTTCGACACTCGCATCAAAATCTGCATTGCCGGGTGCGGGGGGCATCAAGGCGGTGTCGGCGGGCAGCAGCGGCCGCGCGGCCGCGGACGCCGATCCAAACCAGCCATTGCTCGATGTGCGCGGCGTCACCATCCAATACAAGACGCAAGCCCATCTGGTCACCGCGACCTATCGTGTCGGGTTCAACGTGTTGCAGGGCGACCGCTTCGTCGTGCTAGGGCCTTCGGGCTGCGGCAAGTCGACCTTGCTGAAGGCGGTCGGCGGCTATCTGCAACCGACTGAAGGCGAGATCCGCTTGAAGGGCGAATTGATCAAGAAGCCCGGCCCGGACCGCATCATGGTGTTCCAGGAATTCGATCAGTTGCTGCCATGGAAGACGGTTCTGGAGAACGTGGCCTTTCCGCTCAAGACGACAGGAACGCTGCATGCAAAGGCCGCCGAAGAGCGCGCGATGGACTACATCAAGATGGTCAACCTCACCAAATTCGCGCACAGCTATCCGCACACGCTGTCCGGCGGCATGAAGCAGCGCGTCGCAATCGCGCGTGCCATGGCCATGGAGCCCGATATCCTGCTGATGGACGAGCCGTTCGCCGCGCTCGACGCGCTGACGCGCACGCGCATGCAGGATGAGCTGTTGGCGCTGTGGGACGAAATACGTTTCACGGTGCTGTTCGTCACCCATTCGATTCCGGAAGCGATCAAGATCGGCAGCCGCATCCTGCTGCTGTCGCCGCATCCGGGTCAGGTGAAGGCCGAAATCAACAGCGTGCCGCGCGGACAGGAAAACTCCAATGAAGCCGCGGCCCTTGGCCGCGAGATTCACAAAATGCTGTTTGCCGATCAAATCGAGGAGGCGCCGGATGCTTGAGGCGGTTCAACGGGCGAATATCTACAGCGAGACGCTGGGGCCCGAACAGTTCGGCATTATCCAGAAGCCGCTGACGCTGCCCGAAAAGATTTATAATCAAGCCTGGCTGCGCAAGATAGCCATTCTCGTGGTGCTCGCCGCGGCCTGGGAGATATACGGCCGCTGGCTCGACAATCCGCTGCTGGTGCCGCCGTTCAGCGAAGCCATGCGCGCGCTGATTGCGGACGTTGGCAACGGGACGATTCCAAGCCGCGCGCTCAGCTCGATCCAGGTGCTACTGATCGGCTTTACCACCGGCACGCTGCTCGCCGGGCTGCTCACCGTGTTCGCCATCAGCACGCGGATCGGCACCGACTTCCTCGAGACCATGACCGCGATGTTCAATCCGCTGCCGGCGATTGCGCTGCTGCCGCTGGCGCTGATCTGGTTCGGCCTGGGTGCCGGCAGTCTGGTGTTTGTGCTGGTGCATTCGGTGATGTGGGCGGTCGCGCTCAACACGCTGGCCGGCTTCCGCAGCGTGTCGATGACGGTGCGCATGGTCGGGCGCAACTACAATCTCAACGGCTTGCGCTTCGTGGGCAAGATTCTCATCCCCGCCGCGTTTCCGAGCATTCTCGCCGGCCTCAAGATCGGCTGGGCCTTCGCCTGGAGGACGCTGATCGCCGCCGAACTCATCTTCGGCGTGTCGTCGGGGCAGGGCGGGCTCGGCTGGTACATCTTCGAGAGCAAAAATCAGCTCAACATTCCGGAAGTGTTTGCCGGCTTGCTCACCATCATCCTGATCGGGCTCGCGGTCGAGAACGTGGTGTTTCGCTTCATCGAGACCAGAACGGTCCAACGCTGGGGCATGCAATCCTGATCGCGTGACAAGCCCAGCCTCAATCAACGGGAGGAAATCATGATTCACAGGCGCGCATTCTGCAAAGCAATTGCCGCGGCACCCGTCCTGGCCACGCCTGGGCTTCTGCGCTCGGCCTTTGCCGACGAAGTCTCAAGCATCGTGCTGATCAGCCAGACCGGGCTGCCTTATTTGCCGATGATGGTGATGGAGCACTTCAAACTGATCGAAAAGCATGCAGAGAAGCTCGGGGTCGCGTCGCTCAAGCCGGAGTTCAAGAGTATGGGCGGCACGCAATCGCTGATCGACGCGCTGTTGAGCGGACAGATGAATTTCGGCGTCACCGGCGTGCCAGGCCTGGCCGTGCTATGGGACAAGACCGCCGGCACGCCAAACGAAGTGCGCGCGCTCTCCGCCGTGCAGTCGATGCCGTTCATGCTGGTGACCAACCGCGAGACTATCAAGACGATCAAGGACTTCAACGAACACGACAAGATCGCCGTGCCGTCGGTCAAAACGTCGAGCCAGGCGATCTGTCTGCAAATGGCGGCCGCCAAAGAGTGGGGCCAGGAGCAATATGCCAAGCTCGATCCGTTCACGATCACGCGCCCGCATCCGGATGCCGCCACCTCGGTGATGTCGAAGGCGACCGAGGTGAACAGCCACTACTCGGTGGCCCCTTTCTATTACTACGAGCTGGCGACGGCCGGGGTGCACAACGTGCTCAAATCCTACGACACGCTGGGCGGCCCAGCGACCAACGGCGTGATGCTGATGACGAAAAAGTTCCGCGACGCCAATCCCAAAGTGACCAGCGCGGTTTATGCAGCGCTCAGCGAGGCGGAGGACTTCATCAACAAAACGCCGGGCGCGGCGGCGCAGATCTACATCAAGGCCGCCAATGAAAAGCGCAGCAGCCAAGCGGAGATGACCAAGTTCATCGCCGACCCCGACAATGTGTGGACGACGACGCCACAGCAAACCATGACCTTCGCCAATTTCATGCACTCGGTCGGCACCATGAAACGGCAGCCTTCGTCGTGGAAAGATCTCTACATGCCGGAGTCGCACGAGCTCAAGGGCGCTTAAGGCACGCCATGGCGCCGCCCGCGGACAGGCTCGTGAACCCGGTCAAGGCGCGCATGCAGGCCGGCGAGGTCGCGCTCGGCATGCCGGTGCGGCTCGCGCGCTCCGGCGATATCGCGCGCATCGCCAAGACGACCGGGCACGATTTCATCTTCATCGATGGCCAGCATTCGCTGTTCAATCTCGAGACCATCGGCCACATCGCGAGCACCGCGCTTGGTTGCGGCATCGCCCCGCTGGTGCGCGTGCGCGGCATCGACGACCCCGACGTGTCGCTGCTGCTCGACAACGGCGTGATGGGCATCGTCTATCCGGACGTGAACACGGCCGCGCAGGCGCGCAAGGCGGTCGAGATCTGCAAATTTGCGCCGCTCGGCAAGCGCTCGGTCACCGCCGGCTATCCGCATTTCGACTTTAAGTCCGTGTCGCTGACGGAGAGCGTTCCGCAGCTCAACGACAGCTGTCTTCTCGTGTGCATGATCGAAACCGTCGAGGGCCTGGAAAATATCGAGGCCATCGCGGCGGTCGACGGCGTCGACGTGATCCACCTCGGCAGCAACGACCTGCTCGCCAATATGGGCAAGCCCGGCCAATTCGACGATCCGGCTCTGGTGGCGGCGCAGGAACGCCTGATTGCCGCCGCCCGCAAGCACGGCAAGTTCGCCGGCTGCGGCGGCAACCGCGATGTGACGCGTCAGGTCGATCTGGTGCGCAAGGGCTGCCTGTTTCTGACCACCCAGTCGGATATCGGCTTCCTGTCGGCGGCGGCGTCGAAATGGACCGCCGGTATTCGCGACGGGCTCAAGGCCTAAAGTTCGCGCAGCGCATTGAACTGCGCGACGTAACCGGAGGCGTCAATTCGCACGCCGATGACGGTGGTGCGCTTGGATTGCACCGCGGCGCTGAGCGCGGCGCTCAAAGCCTGCTCGGTTTCCACCACCACGCCGTCGGCGCCGAAGGATTGCGCCAGTTTCTCCCAATCGACGCCGCCGATCTGCACGCCGTGCAGCGGAATTCCCTTGATCTCCTGCTTGACGCGAATGAGCCCGATTTCGCGGTCGTCGAGCACGACCACGATGATCGGCAGGTTCTCGCGTTGCGCGGTCTGCAATTCCGCGACCGTCATCAGGAAGCCGCCGTCGCCGGTAAAGGCGACCACCGGCCGGTCCGGAAAAGCCATGCGTGCGGCCAGCGCGCCCGGCACGGCATAGCCCATGGAGGCGAGCCCATTCGACGTGAGGAATTCGCGTGGCCCGTAGGATTCCCACTTCTGCACGATCAGCAGCCGGCTGGCGCCGGCATCGCAGGTGGCGATAGTGTTGCGCGGCAGTACCGCGCGCGCGACTTCCATCGTGCGCTGCGGCGACAGCCCGGTGCAGGGCGTGTTGAGCGCGTCGCGAACCTCCTGCCGGAATGCCTTGGCAGCCTTTTCGCCCCAATTCGTGCCCTCGGGCGCCCAAAGCGCCAAGCCCGCCAGCAGCGCCTTCAGGTCGCCGATGATTTCCGGATCGGCCGGTACCAGCGCATCGACGCTCGGAACCGAGGACACCGACAGCACCGGCTGCACATAGGGCCACGGCTTGGGCTGCAGTTCGACCGCGTCGAGCCCGACGGTGACGATCAGGTCGGCCTCCGTCACCAGTTTGCGCTCGATCAGCCCGCCGATAATGCAGCCGGCGTGCAACACGTGATCCTCCGGGATCACGCCCTTGCATTTGGTGGTGGTGAGCACCGGGGCGCCGAGGCGCTCGGCGAATTTGACGAATTCGGCCGAGGCGCCGCACCAGTAGACGCCCAAGCCCACGATCAGGATCGGCCGTTTCGCTTTGCCGAGCATATCGAGCGCCGGCTTGAGATCGGCGCGATCCGGGCCGGGCGTAATCCAATTCGGCATCAGCGGCGGCTCGGAGACGTAGTCGCCGGCCTCGCGCGTGGTTTCGCTCTGCGGAAATTCGAAATGCACCGGGCCGGGCGGCATCGCGGTGGCGGTACGCATGGCGCGGCGCACCTGCTGGCGCACGGTCTTGGCGTCGATCGTCGTGCTCCACTTCACGATCGGCTCATACACCGCATGCTGGTTGATGCGCTGACGCAGCCCGGTTTCATACGTGGGGCGGGAATAGGAATCGGTGATCGCGATCAGCGGCGAGCGGTCGAGAAACGCGTGCGCCACGCCGTTGACCATGTTGGTGGCGCCGGGGCCACGCGTCGACAGGCAAATGCCCGGGCTGCCGGTGAGGTCGCCCCAGGTCGCGGCCAGCATGGCGCCGGCCACCTCCTGTTTCATCAGCAGAAAACGCATCTGGCGCTGGCGCGCCGCTTCCATCAGCTCGACCGACTCGCCGCCCGGATGCCCCACAATGAAGGGCGTGCCGGCGTCCTTGAATGCCGCTGCCAGCACTTCGACGGTCGTAGCCATTGCTCATTCTCCCGGTCAATCCAGCGGGCACGATAGCAGCAATTCACCGCATGCATTACTATCGTTACCTGTTTTTGGATTGGATCAACTATGCCCGAAATCACGGTTGCCATCCTCGACAAGTTTCATCCGCACATCAAGACGGCGCCCGGCCGCAAGGTGCTGATCGCTTGAATGTCGGATGGACAATTTGGCTGCGCGGCACTACTCAAAACCCGCAAGCGCCGGTAGCTCAGCTGGATAGAGCACCAGACTTCGAATCTGGGGGTCAGGGGTTCGAATCCCTTCCGGCGCGCCAAATTAGCCATGCCGGCCGGCGCGCGTGCCGGCCGCAATTGTGAGCGCCCAATGCCCGCCAATCCAAAGATCGTCGTTCGATTTGATTTTCCCTACCATCCGGCGATGGCCGAGCGGTTTGCGCGCGAAGACGATATCGATCTGCGCACCTGCGAGCGGTCGGGCGCCGAGAATCTCGGGTGGTCCGCGCTCAACGAGGCGCACGTCTATATGATTTCGTCGGCGAAAGACGAGCTGCCGCGCCGATGGTTTGTCGCCGCCGAGCTGCTGCAACGCTGCCCGAGGCTGCTCTGCGTCTCGACCAGTGGCGCCGGCTACGACACCGTCGATGTCGAGGCCTGCAGCAAAGCCGGCGTCATCGTCGTCAATCAGACCGGCATCAATGCGCCGGCGGTCGCCGAGCACACACTCGGCATGATGCTCGCGCTGTCCAAGCGGATCGCCGAATGCGACCGGCGGCTGCGGCGCGAGCGCGGCTTCGCGCGCGAAGACCTGATGGGAAGGGAAATTTCCGGAAAAATGCTCGGCATTGTCGGCATCGGCCATGTCGGTACGCGCGTCGCACGCCTGGCGCAGGCCTTCGGCATGACCGTGCTGGCGTATGATCCTTACGTCGACGCGGAGGAAACCGCGCGCCGCGGCGCGCGTTCGGTGACGCTGGACGAGTTGCTTTCGCAATCGGACATCGTGTCGATCCATTGTCCGCGCACCAGCGAAACCCTGGGAATGATTGATGCGCGGGCCTTTGCCCGGACGAAGCAGGGCGCGCTGTTCGTGACCACCGCGCGCGGCGGCATCCATGATGAGGCCGCGTTGTTCGACGCGCTGCAGTCGGGGCATCTCGCCGGCGCCGGCCTCGACGTCTGGGAAAAGGAGCCCCCGCCGCTGCAGCATCCGCTGTTGACACTTGAGAACGTGATCGCGACCTATCACACGGCCGGCGTGACGTTTGAATCGCGCCGGGCGGTTGCCGCAGAGGGAGCCGAGCAAGTTATCGGCCTGCTCAAAGGCGGCCTGCCGCCGCGTCTGGTCAACCCGGAAGTCTGGCCGGCCTATCGCGCGCGATTCGAAGCGATCCTGGGCTTGCCGGTCTGATGCGTCGCGCACCCTTCGCTCGGAATCCAAGCGGAATTTCGCTAATATACATGCCCGCAGTCTTGTTCTGCCGCGGTATGGCCATGCTGAGGATCGCGAAATTGAAGATGCAACCGCTACCGAAGATCATCCTGCCGCTGATCGCGTCATTGCTGGCGCTGTTGATCCTGGGCTCCGCCGCGCAGGCGCAGGATCCGGCCCGGCAGGGTCGCACGATTCTGCAGGACTTCTGCGCACGCTGCCATTCGATCCGCAAGACCGGGGATAGCCCGCAGAAGACGGCGCCTCCGTTCCGTACGCTCGGCCGCAGCTTCGACATGGATAGCTTCGCGCAGGACCTTAGGCGCGGCATCCTGTCCGGCCATCCCGACATGCCGGAATTCAAGTTCAGCGAAGACGATGCCCGCGCGGTGACCGCCTATTTGCGGTCGATCCAGCAATGATTTTTAGCGGTCGATGGTGATTTCGTCGCTGCGCGCGCGCGAGACGCAAATCATGATGGTGTCGGCGCGCTCGTGCTCGGCCAGCACCAGGTCGCGATGGTCCGCCTCTCCGGCGAGCAGCTTGGTGCGGCAGGTCCCACAGGTGCCGGTCTCGCACGAGCTCGGCACCTCGAGGCCGTGATCGCGCAAGGCTTCGAGGATGGTCTTGGTTGTCGGGACATCGATAACATCACCGGAGCGCGCTAAGCGAACCTTGAACGGCTTGTCGGTCGGTTTGTGCGTCTCGGCATCGCTGAAGGCCTCGAAATGCACGGCAGCCGACGACCAGTGGTCGGTCATATGGCGCACCGCCTCCATCAACGGGCGCGGCCCGCAGCAATACAGATGCTCGCGGTTTTTTCTTTCCGCGAGGATCGGCCGCAAGTCGAGCGAGTGGGAGGGATCGCCCCCGTCGTAGTGGATGGTGACGTGGTCCTTGAATTCGGGCGCGCTCAACTCGTCGAGGAACGCGGTGGTTTCCGGCGAACGCGAACAGTAATAAAGCCGGAAACGTTTTCCCTCCGCCAGCACCTGGCGGATCATCGCCATGAACGGCGTAACGCCGATGCCGCCGGCTATGAACAGGAAATCCTGGGCGCGCTGTGGCAACTCAAAATCATTGATCGGCGCGCCTACCATCAGTTCATCGCCGGCTTTTACGCCATCGATCAGATTGGTGGAGCCGCCGCGGCCATTGACCTCGCGCTTGACCGCGATGGCATAGCGATCGCGCTCGGCCGGGTCATTGCATAACGAATATTTTCGCAACGCGCCGTTCGGTACCCGGATCGTGATATGCGCGCCGGCCGAAAATTGTGGAAGCCCTTTGCCGGCCGCGTCGCGGAACTCCAGCAGATGGATGCCGTCGGCGATCTTGTCGTTGCGCGTCACGCGCAGCGGCATCATCTGCGGCTGATTACTTGCAGTCATTGTGTCTCCGGGAAATCGTAGCGAGGGACACAAGTGGCAATTTTCCGTCCCTATCGCAAGGGGACAACCAACGTTTTAGCGCGCGCCGGTGCTCGCGCGCTCGACCGGCCGCGGCATGGCGGCCATCGGGGTCTCTTCCGCCATGAGGGCGCCATAGGCGTCGGCCAGCCCGGCGCCGAACATCATGTCGCGGCCCTTGGGACCGAGATCTTTCGCCGTCGCCAGTAGGATGTCGCGGAGTTTGTCGGGCGTGAGCCCGCTCTTGCGCTCGAGCATCAGCGCGGCAATGCCGCTCACCTCGGCCGCCGAATAGGACGTGCCGGAGGAAACTTCATAGCCGCCGTCGGGGATCGCGACCAGGATTTGCGCGCCCGGCGCCGCCACCGCGATATGGCGGCCGCGATTGGCCTGCGGGAATAGCTTGTCGTCGGCATCGGTCGCGGTCACCGCGATCACGTTCGGATCGGCGGCGGGATAGAGCGGCGGCGATTTCGGCCCGGCATTTCCGGCCGCCGCGACGAGAATGATTCCCTTCTTGTGCGCGGCCTCCAGGCTGCGATGGAGCGCCGGATCGGGCGGCCCGGCGAAACTCATATTGATGACGCGCGCGCCATGCGTCGCCGCCCAATCGAGGCTTTTGAGAATGTTGAAAGTGGTGCCTTCGGCGCTGGCGCCCGCGGCATCGAAGGCGCGTATCGCCAGGATATGCGCGCCCGGCGCCGCGCCCATCAGCCTTCCGTGCGCCGCGATCAGGCCGGCGACGGCGGTGCCGTGTTTATGCGGTGTCATCGGTGCCGTCAGCGTGTCGTAACTTTCCGCGACAGTGCCGGCCAGCTCGGGATGTTTGGCGTCCACGCCGGAATCGATCACTGCCACCAGCACCTTGTCGCCCTTGGCGAGCCCATGCGCCTGCGGCAGCCGCAACTTGGCGAGCTCGTATTGCGCGGCGTCGCCTTCGGTCACGGCGTTGCCCTCATCTTGTTGCAGCGTGAACAGGTAATTCGGTTGCGCCGATGCGACGACCCGATCGGTTTCCAGCGCACGCGTCACCGCGGCGACCGAGCGGCGGTCGGGAATCCGCCAGCGAAGCAAAGTGGTGCCGGACAACTGGGACGTCTGCGATTCGATGCGGGTGAGCCGATAGCGAAGTTGCAGCGCGTCGATTTGCTGCGGGCTGACGGAATTGGCGACTTCAATCACCACTTCGTCGGGCACCAGCCGCCGCTCATTGGCCGCAGGCACACCGCTTGGACCGCGCAGCGTCGAGCGCTGCGGCGGCCGGCCCGCGCCCTGCGGCACGTCGCCGTCGATATATTGCCTGCCGGACGGCCCCATTTGCGGGATCGCCATGAGCACGGCGGGCCCATCCCAACCGCCACCACGATAGCCGCCGTCGCCGCGCGATGGGCCGCCGGCGCCGATATTCGACGACGAGCCGCGGCTAAAGACTTTTTGCGCGAAAGCGGCATCGGCCGCCGCCAAGATCAGCGTCGCGACGGCCGCGATGCAGAGGATGGCGTTACGATGCGTGGGCATGGTGAGGCTTCCGGTGCGGTCTACTCATCTCACTCAGTCGTGGCGATGAAACCGACGACCTTGTCCTCCTGCAGCTTCTTGACGATGCGCGCGAGCTCGGCCTTCGGCAGCCCGGTCACCGCGACACGGACCTTGTAGAGCCCGCCGGACATCGGCCCGGCCGCGACCTGCAGCTTGTTGGTCTCGAGAAACTTGGTGATGTCGTCGGATGAGGCCTGCGGCGCAAAACGGATGAGTGTGAAGGCGCCGACGCCCGGATCCGTGCTCGGCGCCGATGCGGTCTCATAGCCGCCGGCGCTGTTCTCCTTGATCACGATGCCGGCGATCAGGCCGGCCTGCAACAGGATAGCGAGCGCGGCGGCGCTCGCCGACCAGGCCAGCGTGCGTGGCGACAGGCTCGCGAAGAAGCCCGCAACGCGCGCGCCGAGATTGAGCGATAGGGCCGGCTTGCGCGCAGGCTCGGCATCGATCTTGGCGAACAGCTTCTCCATGGCATGCGCGGAGGGCGCGCCCAGCGTCTCGTTGAGCAGGATGGTCTCGCCCAGCTCCTCGCGCACCAGCGCGTAGCGGCGAGCCAGTTCCGGATCGCGGGCCAGCGCCTGTTCGACGCGCTGGGTGTCGCGGCGGCTGAGCGTTCCCGCCGCGTGCCACGGCAGCAGCTCTTCGATGTCGCTGTGCGCTTCTTTGTTTGTCGTGTTCATGGCCAACCTCGATCGATTCCTTGCTCCTTCAGGAGCTCCGATAATTTCTTGCGCGCGTAGAACATGCGCGTCTTCACGGTCGCTTCCGGGATGCCGACAATTCCCGCAACTTCTTCCACCGACTTCTCGTGGTAGTAGACCAGGTCCACGATCTCCCGGTGTTCGGCGGAGAGCTTGCTCAAGGCTTGTCGCAAGACCGCGGCCTTGTCCTTCTTCGCCAGAGCGACCTCGGGGTTGTCGGCATGATCCTCGATCTGCTCCGCCGCCTCCTCATCCAGTTCCTGCTCTGGCTTGCGCCGCAATACCGACAGGGCCTTGAAGCGCGCGATGCTCAACATCCAGGTGGAGACTGCCGAGCGGCCTTCGAATTTTCCGGCTTGCCGCCAGACGTCGAGGAACACCTCGCTGATTAAGTCCTCCGCCGTCGCCTCGTTGCGCACCAGACGCAGCACGAACCGGTACACACGAACGTGGTGCCGTGCGAACAGCACCTGCATGGCGAGCCGATCGCCGCCTGCGATCCTTGCGATCAGAACCTCGTCCGAAGTCGTTTGCATCGCTGGCTTATCGGCTCGTGAATGGGTCGCTGGCGGCGGCGGTTAGGTTCAAGCAAAATCGAAGAAATTTGGCATCCGCCCACCCCGGCCATGGGGCAGGTGGCGGCAGTTTCCCCTGTTCCGGCATGGCTCGGCAAGCCAAAGCCGGCCAAGCGCCCGTTTTTCGGTGTTTTTGCCTAAAAATGGGTGGAGGCCGCTGGCCAACCCTTCCTACGCCAAGACTTTGCTATGCTGGCCAGCAAACAAGCCGACAGGCGGCGGGAGCACGCGCCAGGCCGGTGGAGGTCAGGGAGGATCTCATGACAACCGCGTTGACCATTCGCGCTGCCGTCACGGTGGGCGCGCTCGCTCTGTTGCTGGGCCCGGTCTTCGCCGCGCCGCCGGCGGAGCCGGTCACGCCGCAGCTGATCGAGGCGGCCACCAAGGAAGGCAAGATCGTCTACTACACCGGGATCGACATCAAAGTCGCGCAAGCTTTGGCCAAGAACTTCGAGAAGCAATATCCCGGCATCACGGTGCAGGTCGAACGAACCGGCAGCGAGCGCATCTTCCAGCGCGTGTCGCAGGAGCGCGCCAGCAACATCTTCGCCGCCGACGTGCTCGACACCACCGATCAGGCGCAGTTCCTGACTTGGAAGAGGCAGGGGATTCTCGAACCCTACATTCCGGCTGAATTGATGAAGTGGCCGGCCGACCAGCGCGATCCCGATGGCGCCTATGCCAGCGTGCGCTTCACGCTGATGCCGATCGGTATCAATACCAATCTGGTGAAGCCGGAAGATGCGCCGAAGAGCTTCGCCGACCTGCTCGATCCGAAATGGATCGGCAAGATCGTCAAGGCGCATCCGAGCTATTCGGGCGGCATCGTGACCTCGACATTCCAGACCGTGAACGCCATCGGCTGGGGTTATTTCGAGAAACTCGGCAAGCAAAAGGTGCTGCAAGTGCAATCGTCGACCGAGCCGCCGAAGAAGCTGGCGCTCGGCGAGCGCGCGGTGTCCGCCGACGGTCTCGAATACGTGAATATTCAACTCCAGGAAGGCGGCGCGCCGATCGGAATCGTCTATCCGAGCGAAGGAACGCCGTTCGTTCCCTCCTGCGAGGCGATCGCCAAGAATGCGCCGCATCCCAACGCGGCGAGGCTTTTCATTAGCTTCATGTTCTCGCGCGAGACCCAGCAATATCTCGTCGATACCGCCGGCCTGCGCTCTTTTCATCCGGACGTGAAGGAAAAGCCCGGCCGCGTACCGATCTCGCAGATCAAGCTGATGCCCTCCGATCCGGTCGCGCAGGAGGCGGCGACCGAGGAGATCAAGAAGAAATATTCGCAATACTTCGGAATTTAACGTGCTGGATGGGTTCAAACACAGCGAGACCAAGACCAGCGGCGCGCGCATCGTGACCGTCACCGGTGGCAGCGGGCCGCCGTTGCTGCTGATGCACGGCAACCCGTTCACCCATCTGTCATGGCTTAAGGTGGCGCCGACGCTGGCGCGTGAGTTCACGGTGGTCGCAACCGATTTACGCGGCTATGGCGATTCCGAAAAGCCGCCCGGCGGCGACGACCATTCCGGCTATTCGTTCCGCGCCATGGCGCAGGACCAGGTCGAGGTGATGGCGGCGCTCGGCTTTCCTCGTTTCTTCGCGGCCGGCCACGACCGCGGCGCGCGCGTGCTGCACCGCATGTGCCTCGATCATCCGGCGAAGGTTACGCGCGCGGCAATCCTCGACATCGTCCCGCAGCATTATCTATACAGCCACATCAACAAGCAGTGGGCGACGTTCTCCTGGCACTGGTTCTTCAACATCCAGCCCTTCGACATGCCCGAGCGCATGATGGGCTTCGATCCGGACTGGTTCATCGAGAAGAAGCTGGCGAAAACCAAGCAGGGCCTGAGCTTTTTCGACAAGGAGGCGTTGGCCGAATACAAGCGCTGCTTCCGCAATCCGGCAACCGTTCATGCCATCTGCGAAGACTACCGCGCCGCGGCCGGCATCGACCTCGAGCACGATGAGAAGGACATGAAGGCCGGGCGCAAGATCGAATGTCCCGTGTTGCTGTTGTGGGGCGCAACCGGCGGGGTCGGGCGCAATCACAATCCCGGCCCGGCCGAAATTTGGAAGGGCTACGCCAGCAAGATCGTCGGCGCCAAGGCGCTCCCCTGCGGACATTATCTGTCCGAGGAGGCGCCGGCCGAGACCACGGCGGCGCTGCGCGAGTTTTTCGCGGCAGCCGAATAAACCAAGTGACCTGCTAAGCCGCTGTCGGTGCCGGCGCGGCCAGGAAGTTGTGCACGGCGTAATAGAGCAGATGGCGGTTTATGCCGTAGCCCACGGCGTGCGCGGTCAGTGGCAGAATGGCGAACTGGCGGTCGCCGTTCGGCAGTTGACGATAAAAATCGATCAGATCGTCATTGGTCGAGTTGCCGTCGAACTCGCCGCGCAGCATCAGCACCGGCGACAATATCTTCTTGGGATCGACGATCGGAAGGTTCGCCGCCATGTCGAGATAGGTTCCGCTCGGGATCTGATCGCCGAATTTCTTCTCCTCGGCAATGATTGCCTCAGCTACCGCTGGGTCGTAGCCCGCCGAATAGCCGTCGCGCGTGAAGATCGAGCGGATCATCGCAGCGTCGCGCTTGCGGCGGGGATTGGCGCGTAGTTCGTCAATTCGCCTGCGCCGCCGTTCGATCTCCGCCGCGCCATTACCCTTGTAAGTGAAGGCGGACAGGATCAGCCGGCCGACGCGTTCGGGCTGAGCCTGCGCGTAAGCAGCCGCGCGAATGCCGCCAGATGAAGTACCGTAGAAATGCGCCTTCTGCTGCCCGGTCTCTTTCATCACGACCGGCATCGCGGCCTTGAGGTCCTCGACGCCGCTGGCGATGTCGGAATTATTGCCGGATGAACCGGAATAGCCGTAGCCGTCGTGATCCATGGTCCAGACGTCGTAACCGTAGCGCGCCAGCACGTTCATGAGCGAGTATTCGCCCTTACCGCGCACCGTGAGGTCGTAGGAGGAGCGCGCCGAGTTCGACGATCCGTGCACCAGAAACACGATCGGGAGCGCCGGTTCGCCGGGGTGGGGCTCAGCCGTACGTTTGCGCCAAAGATTAAGCTTCACGTCGCCTTTTTTGGCCCAATAGTCCTGGTGCCAGATCTCGCCGCCGGCCGGGACTGTTTGCGCCTGTGCGGCGGTGGTGAGGCCGGACAACAGGCTGGCGCCGATGCCGATACCGGCGCCCTGGAGCACCGTGCGGCGGGGCAAGGAACGATCGAGCTCGCTCATGGTGGTATCCTCCTACTGGCCACAATTGCGCCTTGCAGCCGTTTAACGTGCAGACTAGCAGATCGCGTTAGTTGGCGGCAGTCCACTCGCGCCGGGGAGTGAGTTCTGCTAGTGGGGTCGCATAGCGCGCTGTCGGGGCGTGCGGCGTCGCGGGTCATTGAGCCGGGGCATCGCAAGTCGGCTATAGCCGACTTGCGCAGCTAATGATCCGATCTCGGGTTTACCCGAGATCGGTGCGCCAATGCGGAGGAAAGATGCTCAATTCGCTGCGCGCCGGGGCGCGATTTTTCCAGAACTATATCGGCTGGAATCGAATCGGCGTGTTTCTCAGTCTGGCCATCATCACCGTGGCGGTGGTGGTGCTGGTCCACATGCTGCGCAACATCAATGTCGATGAGGTGATCGGAGCGCTGAAGGCGACCGAGCCGCACCACATCGCCGCCGCCGCCGTATTCGTCGCCTGCGGCTATTTCACGCTCACGTTCTATGACTGGTTCGCCCTGCGCACGATCGGTCGCGGGGAAATCCCGTATCGGATCGCGGCGCTTTCCGGTTTCACCAGCTATTCGATCGGCCACAATATTGGTGCCACCGTGTTCACCGGGGGCGCGGTGCGCTACCGCATCTATTCGGCCTACGGTCTCGACGCCATCGAGGTGGCGAAGATCTGTTTTGTTGCGGGACTGACGTTCTGGCTTGGCAACGCCACCGTTCTGGGGCTCGGCGTCGCCTATACGCCGCAGGCCGCGGGCTGGGTCGATCAATTGCCGCCCTGGGTCAACCGCAGCATCGCGGGCGCGATGCTGCTGGTGCTCACGTCCTATGTCGGCTGGGTCTGGAGCGCGCCGCGCGAGATCGGGCGGGGCGAATGGAAAGTGAATTTGCCGAGCGGGCCGTCCACCTTGCTGCAGATCGGCATCGGCATTCTTGATCTCGGCTGCTGTGCGCTCGCCATGTACATGCTGCTGCCGAACGAGCCGAATATCGGTTTTGTGACGCTGGCGGTGGTGTTCGTGATGGCGACGCTGCTCGGCTTTGCCAGCCACGCGCCCGGCGGTCTCGGCGTGTTCGACGCCGCCATGCTGGTGGCCTTGTGGCAGTTCGACAAGGAAAGTGTGCTGGCGGGACTGCTGTTGTTCCGGGTGCTGTATTATTTGGCGCCGTTCGTCATTGCGCTGATTATTTTGGGCGCTCGCGAAATATGGCTGAATACGCGGGGCGCGCGTTCGAAACCCGCGTTGCATCCGGTGACAAGCGTGACCGCGCCGCTCCGCAGCGAGATCGAGGCCGAGAAAACCAGCGCAGATTGACCATGGCGAGCGAAGACAACAGCGCAAACTTGCCGCGCGGCGCGGATTGGCCGAGCCGCCTGCGCGGGGCTTGGCTTGCGCTGCTCGGCAGGTTGGGCGCGGACGCCAATACCGGGCGGTTGGCGCCGATCTATGACCGCACCGCTGCACATCCGCAGGCCTTGATGATCGAGTCGCTGATCGGCGGACTGCCCGGACCGGCGATCGTGCTCGACCGCGGCGGCCGCGTCATTGCCTTCAACGCGGCGGCCTCGGCGATCGCACCATCGCTGCGCCGCGGCGAACCGGCCTTGATCACCTTGCGCATGCCCGAGCTGGTCGACGCGATCCGGCGCGCTACCGCCAGCCGGACGCCGCAACGTGTGGAATTCTTCGAACGCGTGCCGCTCGACCGCTGGTTCGAAGCTTTCGTGACGCCGGTGAAGCTGGCGACCGTCGGCGACGGGCGCTCCGACATTCTGCTGATGACGTTCAACGATCTCACGCCGCTGCGCCGGGTCGAGGAAATGCGCGCCGATTTCATCGCCAATGCCAGTCATGAGCTGCGCACGCCGCTGGCGGCGCTGCTCGGCTTCATCGAGACCTTGCAGGGGACCGCCAAGGACGATCCTGCGGCGCGCGCCAAGTTCCTCGCCATCATGCAGGGGCAGGCCACCCGCATGGCGCGCCTGATCGACGATCTGCTTTCATTGTCGCGCATCGAGCTCAATGCGCATCTGCCGCCGAACACGCCGCTCGATCTGGCGCCGATCGTGCGCCAGGTGGCCGACGGCTTGCAGACGCTGGCGCGCGACCGCGACGTAACGATCAAGGTTGCTTCGCCGCCGGACGCCCTGATCGTGCTCGGCGAGCGCGACGAACTAATCCGCGCGCTCGAAAACCTGGTGGAGAATGCGCTCAAATACGGCGCCGCCGGTAAGCGGATCGATATCACGCTCACACGCAGCCAAACCCGCGCCGGTGTGCCGGAGGTGCGCTTGGCGGTACGCGATTACGGTCCGGGCATTGCGCCTGAGCATCTGCCGCGGCTGACCGAACGGTTCTACCGGGTCGACGTGGCGGACAGCCGCGCCCAGGGCGGAACCGGGTTGGGCTTGGCGCTGGTCAAGCACGTGCTTACCCGGCATGGCGGCCGATTGAACATCGAGAGCACGCCGGGCGAGGGCGCCACTTTCACCATGCATCTGCCATTGCACACCGCCGATTTCCGGCCGACGAGCGAACTGGACGTAAAATCAATAGCTTAAATTGTCATGTGACTGTCACCAAACGTTTATAGAACGGTGACATGCGACGCCTATGGCTGACCTCGACTTCGGAACTTCTCGATCCAACACGACCAAAAAAATCTGTCCGAAGCTCAGTCTTGGAGTGCGTCTTAAACAATAGCGGCCGCCCGCAGCACGGGCACAAAGGCGGAAATCACGGGCATCAAGCCCCGCGCACGCTTTTGGCCGCCAACATGGAGAGACCCGTGAAACACTGGACGACAAGGTCCGCAATTTGGGCAGCCGCCGGTTTCATCGCCGCCGCTGCTTTCGTTCCGGCTCAGGCCGCCGACATTTCCGGCGCCGGCGCCACCTTCCCCTATCCGATTTACGCCAAATGGGCCGACGCCTACAAAAAGGAAACCGGTAACGGGCTGAACTATCAGTCGATCGGTTCCGGCGGCGGCATCAAGCAGATCAAGGCCAAGACCGTGACCTTCGGCGCCAGCGACGCGCCGCTTCCGGGCAAGGAGCTCGATGAGGCCGGTCTCGCACAGTTCCCGATGGTGATGGGCGGCATCGTGCCGGTGGTCAATCTCGACGGCGTCGCGCCGGGCGAGCTGACGATCGATGGTTCGACGCTCGCCAAGATCTTCATGGGCGACATCAAGACCTGGGACGATCCGGCCATCAAGAAGCTCAATCCGAAAGCCAAGCTGACAAGCCAGGCAATCGCCGTCGTGCACCGCTCGGACGGTTCGGGCACCACATACAACTTCGCCTACTATCTGGCGGACGTGAACGCCGACTGGAAATCGAAGGTCGGCTTCAACACCTCGGTGCAATGGCCGGTCGGCATCGGCGCCAAGGGTAACGAAGGCGTTGCCCAAAATGTCGGTAACACCAAGGGTTCGATCGGTTACGTCGAGTATGCCTATGCCCTGCAGAACAAGCTGACCTTCACCAAGATGGTCAACAAGGCCGGCCAGACGGTGGCGCCGACCTCGGAAGCGTTCCAGGCCGCGGCGGCCAACGCCAACTGGAAATCGCAGCCCGGATACGGCGTGATCCTCGCCAACCAGCCCGGCGACAAGTCGTGGCCGATGACGGCGGCGACTTGGATCCTTATCTACAAGCAGCCCACCGATACGGCCGCCACTGGCGAAGCGCTGAAGTTCTTCGCTTGGGCCTACAAGAACGGCGCCAAGATGGCGGCGGAGCTCGACTATGTGCCAATGCCGGCCAGCGTGGCCGCGGACGTCGAGAAGTATTGGAAGAGCGAGATCAAGGACGCGAGCGGCAAGCCCTTGTACGCGATGACCAACTGATACGATGACAGTGGGGAAAGGGCGCCGAACCTATAACTAGATTTGGCGCCCTTTCCTTGTCCACCGCCGCCGCCAAGGCGGCTTGTCACGCGGCCAGCGGGCCGCTTGAGTGGCTCCCCTGAACGCGCTTGAGCCACAGGGAGGGCCGAATGCAACCCGCCGGGAGGGGACCCGTGGTTGATGTTGCGTTGCAGGGCGGAACCATGTCGGTCGCCGAGCAGGTCGATCGAGCCAAGGTTCTCGGGCGTTTGCGGTTGGGCGATGCGGCGTTCCGCCACCTAACACGCGCCGCCGCCGTTACCGTTCTGGTGATCCTTGGGGGGATCATCTTTTCACTGGTTTACGGCTCGTTGCCGGCGCTGCGCACGTTCGGCGTGGGCTTCCTTTATCAGGAGGTCTGGAATCCGGTCACCGAGAAATTCGGCGCCATCGCGCCGATCTACGGCACCGTCGTCACCTCAATCATTGCCATGCTGATCGCGGTGCCGGTCGGCCTGTTCATCGCGCTGTTCCTCACCGAACTCTGCCCGATGTGGCTGCGCCGCCCGATCGGCATCGCCATCGAGCTGCTCGCCGGCATTCCCAGCATCATCTACGGAATCTGGGGCCTGTTCGTGTTCGCGCCGTTTTTGCAGCAATACGTGCAGCCGTTCCTGATCACCGTGTTCGGGCATGTGCCGGTGCTCTCCACCCTGTTCGAAGGCCCCCCCTATGGCATCGGCATTCTGACCGCCGGTCTGATTCTGGCCATCATGGTGCTGCCGTTCATTACGTCGATCTCACGCGACGTGTTCGAAGCCGTGCCGCCGGTGCTCAAGGAGGCGGCCTATGGCCTCGGCTGCACCACTTGGGAGGTGGCGCGCTATGTGGTGCTGCCGTTCACCCGCGTCGGCGTGATCGGTGGCGTCATGCTGGGTCTCGGCCGCGCACTCGGCGAAACCATGGCGGTGACGTTCGTCATCGGCAATGCGCACCGCATTTCCGGTTCGATCTTGGCGCCTGGAACGACCATTTCGGCCACTATCGCCAATGAGTTCACCGAGGCGGTCGGCGATCTCTATACGTCGTCATTGATCACGCTCGGCCTCATCCTGTTCGTGATCACATTCATCGTGCTTGCTTTCGCGCGCCTGATGTTGATGCGTCTCAACGCGCGGGTCGGAGTCTGATCATGGTGATGATATCGGGCGCCTCTTCCCCGCTTTACGCGAAACGCCGCCGCCGCAATGTCATCACCATGGGGCTCTCCTTTGCCGCGACGGCCTTCGGCCTGAGTTGGCTGGTGCTGATTCTCGGCGTGCTGCTGTGGGAAGGCTTCAGCGGTCTCTCACTTGCGGTGTTTACCGAGATGACGCCGCCACCCGGCTCGGCCGGCGGGCTGCTCAATCCGATCATCGGCAGCTTGGTCATGACGACGATCGCGGTGGCGATCGGCACGCCGCTCGGCATACTCGCCGGCACCTACATGGCGGAATACGGACGCTACGACAAATTGACCACGGTTGTGCGCTTCATCAACGACATCCTGCTCAGCGCGCCGTCGATCGTGGTCGGCCTGTTCATCTACGAAATTATGGTCGCCCAGATGGGCCATTTTTCCGGCTGGGCCGGCGCCGTCTCGCTGGCGGTGATCGTGGTGCCGGTGGTGGTGCGCACCACCGAGGACAT
>Ga0208478_1000234_pt1 | contig 21257 bp, 23 predicted proteins | sample NGESurdeep072012_5_FD_184462 | JGI IMG/M metagenome (GOLD analysis project Ga0208478, IMG submission 184462) | Arctic peat soil microbial communities from Barrow, Alaska - NGEE Surface sample 415-2 deep-072012 (SPAdes) | ecosystem: Environmental > Terrestrial > Soil > Wetlands > Peat ...
CACCCACGCCAGCATGTGCACCAGCCACCTCGGAGTGATGGTGGCCATCTGCGGGACGGTCTTGGTGACATCCGCGAGATTCCTCGCACCAACATCACCAAGCGCCTGGGACTGACCGTTGGTCATCAGCACACTCCTCACGTCCGGGACAGCCGAGCTGCTTCAGCTGCGCACACGCTCCTTTGACCATATCCCGCCGCACGAACCGCTTGCGCCGCAGGCCGAGTCGGACCCCTCCGACCCGCAGGTGAACCGCCAGGTGCAGTGATGTCGGTCACCAGTGAGCGTTGGGTGATCGGGGGCGGCATTCCGAACCGATCAGATATAGATCGCCGGGTCGTCGGCGTACCCGATATCCGGCAGGGCTCCGGGATTCGGGCGGATCTTGGCCGGGATCCCGACGGCAATGTGGTCGGTTGGCACGTCCGTGATCACCACGGCGTTCGCGCCGATCTGGGCGCCGGAGCCGATCGACACCGGCCCGAGGATCTTCGCTCCCGCGCCGACCGTGACGTTGTCCCCGAGCGTCGGATGACGTTTGCCACGGCGCATCGACCTGCCGCCGAGGGTGACTCCGTGGAACAGCAGCACGTCGTCGCCGACCACCGCGGTCTCGCCGATCACCACTCCCATCCCATGATCGATGAACAGCCGTCGGCCGAGTTGCGCACCTGGATGGATTTCGACACCGGTGACCGCCCGCACCGTCTGCGAGAGCAGCCGGGCGAGTAACCGCAGTCGTGGTTCCTGCCACATCCGATGCGCCAACCGGTGGAACCAGATCGCATGCACACCCGGGTACCCGAGCGCGATCTCGACGAATGACCGCGCCGACGGGTCCCGGTTGCGGGCTGCCTCGAGATCCTCGCGGAGCACCGTGAGGGCGGCCCGGACACTGGTCATCAGTCCATCAGATCTGAGTACAACACCGAGGTGAGGTACCGCTCGCCGAACGAGGGCACGATCACCACGATCAGTTTGCCCGCATTCTCCGGACGCTTGGCCACCTGGATCGCCGCGTGGATCGCGGCGCCGGACGAGATGCCGACCAGCAGACCCTCGCGCTTGGCCGCGTCCCGGGCCACGGCCACGGAGGTCTCGGCGTCCACGTCGATGATCTCGTCGTAGACCGTCCGGTCGAGAATCTCGGGGACGAAGTTGGCCCCGATGCCCTGGATCTTGTGCGGGCCGGGAGCGCCGCCGTTCAGGATCGGGGATTCGGCCGGCTCGACCCCGATGATCTGCACGCCGGGCTTCCGCGCCTTGAGCACCTGCCCGACGCCGGTAATGGTCCCACCCGTGCCGATGCCCGCCACCACGATGTCGACGGCGCCATCGGTGTCGTCCCAGATCTCCACGGCCGTGGTGCGGCGATGGATCTCCGGATTGGCCTCGTTGGCGAATTGCCGGGCCTGGATCGCGCCCGGCCGCTCCTTGGCGATCTCCTGGGCCTTGTCCACCGCGCCCTTCATGCCCAGCGGACCGGGGGTCAGGATCAGCTCGGCGCCGTAGGCCCGGAGCAGCGCGCGCCGCTCCTTGGACATGGTTTCGGGCATGGTCAGCACGACGTTGTAGCCGCGCGCCGCCCCCACGAACGCCAGCGCGATGCCGGTGTTGCCACTGGTCGCCTCGACGATCGTCCCGCCGGGCGGCAACTCCCCCGACCGCTCGGCGGCATCGATGATGGCGACGCCGATGCGGTCCTTGACCGAACTCGCCGGGTTGTAGAACTCGAGCTTGGCCACGATGGTCGCGTCGAGCCCCTCGGTCAGCTTGTTCAGCCGCACCAAGGGCGTGTTGCCGATCAGCTTGGTGACGTCGTCATAGATCTTTGCCATGAATCCTCCAGTGCCGATCGGGCGTGCGGGTGAACGTCGAAGGTCTGCAACGGCCTCGATCAAACCACGTCACCCGGCTACTGCGGCCTTCTGCCGCAGTCGTATGTCGTTGCAGGCCTCACAGACCGAGACCGGGATCAGGCCGATCCCTTGGAGCCACCCGAAGATGGTGCAGCCCAGGCAGAACCCGAATACCGATTCGAGGAACGCCGCCGCGGTGATCAGCCCGACCAGCACCCACGACACCGTCGGCGCACCCAGGTAGAAGGCAACGAGCGCGCCGACCGACAGGGTCGCGCCGATGGTCTGCGCGAAGCGTTTCGGCGGACCCGGGACCAGCTTGGCCGGTCCCAGGCGGGGCGCGATCACCTTTGTCGCGAGTTGCCCGAACGGCGAGAACCTCGGACCGGAAGCCACTCGGGCCACGAACCCGAGCGCCAGCGGCCAGAGCAGCCACGGGCTGCGGAAGATCAGGGTGGCGATGCACAGCAGCACCACCATGCCGGCGACCGACCGCGCCGCGTACTCATTGACCGGGTTCGGGAATGTCAGCAGCTTCTTCATGGCGATTCTCCACTGATCTCTCGGAGAGTGCCGGCGGCCACGTCGTACACAAAGCCACGCACCGAGTCCTTGATCGGGATGGCCGATTCGGCGTGGATCCGGGCGATGTTCTGGCGCACGTCGGCGTCCAGATCGGTGAAGGCCTCTGCGGCCCAGGTCGGCTTCACGCCCGTCTCGGCCTCGATCGACTGTCGGAACTCGTCGTCCTGGAACGTCAACATCCCGCAGTCGGTGTGATGGATGAGGATGATCTCGGTGGTGCCCAGCAGGCGCTGGCTGATGGCCAGCGAGCGCAGTTCGTCCTGGGTGACGATGCCGCCGGCATTGCGGATCACGTGGGCGTCGCCCTCGGACAGGCCGAGCAGGCCATACACGTTCAGCCGCGCATCCATACAGGCCACCACGGCCACGTGCTTGGCCGGCGGCAACGGAAGGTCACCCTTGTCGAAGGAATCGGCGTACTGCCGGGAGTTGCGCACCAGTTCGTCGGTGACGGTCATGAGAGGCTCTTTCAGGCAGCAGGCTGGGGTGGGAAGCGAAGAAACCGTGGAACCGAACGGGGCCAGGATTCAGCGTTCTTCGCAACACAGAGCCGTGCTGATGCGCATGTGGTCGACGTGCCGGCGCCGGACCAGCACGCGGACGGCCTGCGAACAGGCCTGCATCGCGGTGCGCATCACCCGACAATCGTCACGCATCCGGCCGTTGTCAACTCCGCCCACGAGGCGACGACTAAACTCGCCGCGAGTTGACGCCTGCCGCCGCCCCGAAAGTTGGCCAACATCACATGGGTATCGATTTCGCCCACTCGGAGCGATCACGCCTTGGTATCGAGTGGGAAATCGCCTGCGTCGACCGCCGGAGCGGTGAGCTGAGCCCGGCGGCACCCGAGTTGCTGGCCCGGATCGGCGACGGCCAGGGCTTCCCGCACGTGACGAACGAGCTGCTCACCAACACAGTGGAGATCGTCACCGCCCCGCACCACCGCGCCAGGCACGCCGTCGCCGACCTCACCACACTGGTCGAACGGGTCATCGGCTACGCCGAACCGCTTGGCGTGGAACTGATGTCGGCTGGCACGCACCCCTTCAGCCAGTGGTTCCAGCAGCAGGTCACCCCCGGCAAGACGCGCTACGACACCCTGATCGACCGCACCAGGTGGTGGGGGCGGCAGATGATGATCTGGGGCGTGCACGTGCACGTCGCGGTGGAGGACCGCCGCAAGGTGCTGCCCATCATCGACGGCCTGCTGACCTACCTCCCGCACTTCCAGGCGCTGAGCGCGTCGAGCCCGTTCTGGTCCGGAGAGGTTACCGGCTACGCCTCGAACCGGGCGCTGATGTTCCAGCAGCTGCCGACCGCCGGGCTGCCCCCGCAGTTCGCCGAGTGGGAGCAGTACGAGGGCATGGTCGCCGACCTGCTGCACACCGGCGTCATCGACGAGCTCGGCGAGCTCCGCTGGGACATCCGGCCGTCCCCGCGTTGGGGCACCATCGAGGTGCGCACCTTCGACGGGATCTCCACGTCCATGGAGATCGGCGCCATCGCGGCGCTGACCCAATGCCTGGTCGAGCACTTCTCCCGGGAACTGGACGCCGGGCGCCAGGTGCCGACCCTCCAGCCGTGGTTCGTCCGGGAGAACAAGTGGCGGGCCGCCCGGTACGGCATGGACGCGATCATCATCCAGAACACCGTCGGCGACGAACGGTTGGTCACCGAGGACCTCGACGAGCTGCTGCCGATGCTGGCACCGGTCGCGCAGGCGCTGGACTGCGCCACCGAATTGGAGAACGTGCGCGACATCGTCAAGCGCGGCGCCAGCTACCAACGCCAGCTGCGGGTCGCCGCCGCGAACGACGGCAGCCTGAAGGCCGTGGTGTCCTCGCTGGTACGGGAGCTGCGCGACGGTCAGCCGGACTGACCGCGGGCCAGTCCTTCCAGCACCGGAACCAGCGTGTCGACGCCGGGCATCTGCATCGTCTCGCGTTGCAGCCGCCTGGCCCGGCTGCGCGCGCGCTGATCGACGAGCAGCGCCGCGGCGGCCGTTCGGACCTGCCCGGGTGTGCAGGTGATCGGATTCAGTGCCGTGCCGATCCCGAGATCGCTGATCCGGCAAGCGTTCTGCAGTTGATCGGCGCCCATGGCAACCACCAGCTGCGGCAATCCGCGGGTGATCGCGGCCGCGACGGTGCCCGAGCCGCCGTGGCTGACCACGAGATCGGCCCTGGACAGCACCTGTGCGGACGGCAGCCAGCGTTCCACGTGGACGTTGACGGGCTGCCGGCCGAGCGCAGCCGGGTCGAGATCGCGCCCCACCGTCGCGATCACCTCGACCGGAAGTTCCGCGAGCCCGCCGAGCAGGCGCTCGAACAGGTCACCGGATTCCAGCGCGAAAATCGTGCCGAGGGTGAGGTACACGACCGGCCGGTCGGGCAGACCCGTCCACCACGACGGCATCGGGACGGGTTGGGCCCCAATAGAATCGGCCGCTCGGAACAGTCGCGCGCCGGGCGGCAGCGGGAAGGCCGGGTCCCGGAAGCCTGCCGGGAACGGGGAGAGTACGAGATCGCCGTGCAGACTCTTCCCCGGTCCGGGAGGCAGGCCGTGTTCGCCGCGGAGCGTCGACAGCGGTTCGGCCACCACCGCCGACCGTAGGAACGAGCCGGCCGCGAAGACCAGCACCACGACGTGCGGAATGCCTTGCGCCTCAGCGAGAACCGCGGCGCCCAGATCCATCTCGTCGCGGACCACCAGGTTCGGTCGCCAATCGTCGAACAGCTCGGCGTACCCCGGCGCCCGCTGGCGCGGCACCTCGCCCAGGTAGTACTCGCGGATCACCCGGTCTTCGTTCTCCTGACTGGGCTCGACCAGCGGCAGCCGCCCGGCGAGGGGCGGGCCGCCACTCCCGCCGTCGACCGCGAAGGTGCGAAACCCCTGCGACGCCAGGGGCGAAAGGTAGCGCTCGTGCCCGGTGAACGCGACCTCGTGGCCGGCCGCACGCATCACGTCGGCGACCGGCGCCAACGGCTCGGCGTGGCCGGTTCCACCGACGAAGCTGAACAGCACGCGCAACGGTCACACCACGGTGAAGGCGGCCGTCTGATCGGTGTCGGAACTGTCGCCCACGTAGACCTCGATGGTTCCGGTCTCTACGACGAACTTGGCCTGGTTGTCGTAGAAGCCGACGTCATCGGTTCCGACGGTGAACGTCACCGTCGTGCTCAGCCCCGCCTCCAGCGTCACCCGACGGAATCCGCGCAGCCTGCGCACCGGCTGCGCGATGCTGGCCACCGGGTCGTGCAGGTAGAGCTGGACGACCTCGTCACCGGCCACCGCGCCGGTGTTCTTCACATCGACGCTCACGTCGATGCGCCCACCGCGCCGATTCATACTCGTCGAACTCAGCCGCGGTGCGCTGATCGTGAAGGTGGTGTAGCTCAGGCCGAACCCGAAGCTGTAGAGGGGGCCACTGGGCAGGTCCAGGTATTTCGACGTGTACTTGTTGGCCGGGTCGGCGGGTCGCCCGGTGTTCAGATGGTTGTAGTAGATCGGGACCTGGCCCACCGCCCGCGGGAACGACACCGGCAGTTTGCCGCCGGGATTGACCTTGCCGAAGAGCACGTCGGCGACGGCGTTCCCGCCCTCGACCCCGGGCGCCCACGCCTCCAGGATCGCGGTCGCGGTGTCGTGCGTGGACTGCAGGGTCAATGGCCGCCCGTTGAAAAGCACTACGGCTACCGGCTTTCCGGCGGCCACGACGGCCGCGAGCAAGCCCTCCTGCACACCCGGCAGATCGATGTTGCTGCGGGCCGACGCCTCGCCGCTCATCGCCGCGCTCTCGCCGAGGGCGAGCACGACCACATCCGCGGCAGCGGCCGCCTCGGCAGCGGCGACGAACCCGCTGGTGTCCTCGGACTCGATGTCACAACCCTGCGCGAAGATGATCGCCGACGGATTGGCGGCCTTGATGCCGTCGAGCACCGTCACCGGTGGCGTGGTGCCGGCGCCGGTGCCCAGACCCGACCATGTGCCGTTCAGGTCGTAGGTCGCGGTGGCCAGCGGGCCGATCACCGCGATGCGGGCATCACGGGACAGCGGCAGCATGGCGTTGTCGTTCTTCATCAGCACCATCGACCTGCCGGCCGCTGCCCTGGCACTCACCCGGGCGGCGTCCGAGACCGCGGTGACCTCGTTCGATTCGTCGACATAGGGATGCTCGAACAAGCCGAGCGCGAATTTCACCCGCAAAATCCGGCGGACCGCGTCGTCGATCTCCCGCCGGGTGATCCGGCCCTGAGCCAGCAATTGACTGCCGAAGTCGACGTAGTTGGTCGACACCATTTCCATGTCGACCCCGGCGGTGATCCCTGCGGCGGCGGCGTCGGCACCGTCCCCGGCCACCCCGTGCATGATCAATTCCTGGATGCCGGTGTAGTCGCTGACCACGAACCCGTCGAAACCGTAGATTCCCTTGAGGATGTCGCGCAGAACGTAGGAATTGGCGTGCGCCGGTACGCCGGAGATCGCGTTGAACGACGCCATCACTGTTGCGACTCCGGCCGCCACAGAGGCCTTGAACGGCGGCAGGTAGTGGTTGTGCAGTTCCTGGATCGAGACGTCCACCGTGTTGTAGTCGCGGCCACCTTCGGCGCCGCCGTAGGCGACATAGTGCTTGGCGCAGGCCGCCAGTTTGTCCTGCGCTGAATAGTCGCTGCCCTGATAGCCCTGTACCTTGGCGACGGCGATCTGGGTGGCCAGATACGGGTCCTCGCCGGCACCTTCGGCGATCCGTCCCCAGCGCGGTTCGTGCGTGACGTCCATCATCGGCGCATACGTCCAGGTGATGCCACTGCGCCTGGCTTCGCCCGCCGAGACGACCGCATCCGTCCTGGCGACCTCGGGGTCGAAGCTGGACGCCTGGCCCAGCGGTATCGGGAAGTTGGTCGTGTACCCGTGAATGACATCGAGACCGAAAATGAGCGGGATGTGCAGACGGGTCTTCTGCACGGCCAGTCGCTGCAGCTCGTTGAGCTTGGCGGCGCCGACCACCGAAAAGACCCCACCGCAGGGGTGCGCACCCTCCAGGGACTGCCGGGCCAGCTCCGGAGTGCTGAGGAGCTGAAGCTGTCCGAGCTTCTCCGCCAGCGTCATCCGGCGCAGCAGCGCGCTGACCCGCCGCTCGACCGCGCTACTCCCGGGGGTTCCTGTCGGCGCTGCAGCGGTGGACGCTGGTGCAGCGGTGGCCGCGACCGCGGTCGGTGCGCCGAGTAGGGACGCGGAGAGCGCCCCGACTGCGGTTCCGCCGAGCCCAACCAGCGCGGACCGGCGGGACAGCTGATGATCGGTCATCGTTGACTCCTCACGGCAGATGATCCGACAGTCTGCTCGCACCGCCGTCCGTTGGCGAGAGCTTCTTGGCCTATTTTCAAGGCCGTGAGCGAGTCCCCGGCAATTCCCCCGACCGACGAGAAGGACTGGACGTGGGTCGTCCGAGAGCATTGTCCGGAATGCGAGTTTGACCCGGGCGCAGTCAGCACAGCGCAGCTGGCGGACGACCTGCGGGAGGCCGCGACGCGGTGGCAACGAGTCCTGCAACGCCCCGGAGTCACCGTCCGGCCGAGCCCGCAGGTGTGGTCGCCGCTGGAGTACGCCGCGCACGTTGTCGACGTCTGCGTGATCATGGGCGACCGCGCGGAACTGATGCTGCGTGAGTCAGAACCGACCTTCCCGAACTGGGACCAGGACGCCACGGCACTGGAAAAGCGTTACTGGGAAGCCGATCCGGCGACGCTGGTGGCGGAGATCGGCGCGGCCGCCGAACGCTTGGCCGGCGGTTTCGCCGCCGTGCGGCCCGAGCAGTGGGAACGGATCGGCTATCGGTCCAACGGCGCGGTCTTCACCGTCCGGACGCTCGGGATCTACTGCCTGCACGACCTGGTGCACCACCTGCACGACGTGGGATGAGCAGGCACCCTCACGGGACGCGTCAGGAGACCGTGAACGGTGGCACCTTCAGCGCGGCAACGCAACTGTCGTCGAAACGGTCCGGCTGATTCAGAAAACTCTGCATGACGGCGACACCACACCGTGGTGACCAGATCATCACGTCGTGCGCACCGTCCGGGTAATCCAGCAGGTGGGCGTTGGGAAGCTCGGCTGCAGCCGCGACGGCATTCGCCGGAGCGGTGATGGCGTCGAGCGACCCGCTGACCAGCAATGCCGGAACGGCGCTAGTGGCAGGTTCGGTGATTGCCGGGTCCGCCGGAGCGACGTCCCACTGCTGGCAGTCGCTGAAGATCCAGGGGGCTTGTGGCGGGAAGGACAGCACCGCGTCGGGAAAATCCGGGAGTGCCTGGCGTCCCTCGGCCTGCACGTCTTCCGTACTGCTGAAGGGGGTCTGCTCACTGGAGAACACTCCCAGCGCGAGCCGTATCCGGTGACACCCGGCGGTGGGACACCGGCCGCCAGTCGGATGGCTGCCTGGGTCCCGTCCCCGTTCGCCAGGTTGTCGATGAGCGCGGGGATGGGGGCGATGGACCCCGGGCTCAGGCTGGACGTCAGCACGAGATTTGCCAGCTTGTACCCGTCGATCACGACCTGGACGTCCTGGCCCGTGGAAGGAGCGCGCACGGTGACCGTCCTGGGTTGCTCGGTGAGCTCGTTCACCAAGGTCGTGAATGCGGTGCGGACGTTCGGATAGGCGGCGTTGCAAGCGGTGTCGGCGGCGCAATCGTCGAACAGCACCTGGAAGCCATGCGCTGCGGAGGGCCAGAAATGATCGAAGAGGTTGTCCTGCGGTGGAACCACGGAATCCAGCACCACCGAACGGATGCCCTCCGGGTGGTCCCGCAGGGTCTGCAGCGCGAGGTCGGTGCCGTAGGAGACGCCGTACAGTTCCAGCTCTCGATGCCCAACGCCACCCGGAGATCGGCGACGTCCGTCGCATTCTCGGTGCTGTTGAAGTCCGCCGGATCCCAGCCCTCGGCGACGATCCGGTCCCGGCAGGCCCGCACGGCGGCGCCGGAATTCGCCACGGCGACCGGATCGGCCGTGCTCAGGCTGACGGATTCGGCGAGGAACTGGTCGATCTCCGGGCAGGCCAGCAATGGGTCGGATTTCCAGGTCCCCCGCTGGTCGATGAAGATGACATCCCGATCCGAGCTCCACCCCGATTGGACTCGCTGCGCCGCGCTGAGCAGGCCACTCCCGCCGGGCCCACCCGCCAGATACACAATCGGATCCGGCGCCGGGTTCGCTGACGTGGCCTTGATCCTGGCAACCGCGATCCGGATCTTCTTCCCCTTGGGCTGCTCGCGGTTCTGCGGCACCGTCAGATACCCGCAGTCGAATTCCGGGCCCAAGTCGATGGCGGGTACACCCGGATAGATGGGTTCGGGCACGCGGCGGACGCGTAGGAAGCTGCCGCGGCGACGGAGGGGCTTGCGGAGGTCGTCGGCTCCGGTGACGAGGTGCACGCCACCACGGTTGCCGCGACCACCGCGCCCCCACCCCATCGGAGGGCCGAACGTCGGATCGTCAGCAAGGATCCTTTCTGCCGCGACACCGCACTGTCGCGGATCCGCGACCCGAAGATCGTCCCCGTGACGGACCGGGATGTCTGTCAGCCAGCTGACAGCGCGGCCGCGGTCGCTGGCAGACTGCTGTATGGACCGGGTGGCTTTGCTGCGCAGCGTGCCGTTTCTCGCCGCATCATCCGAAGCGTCGCTTCGCCGGGCCGCCGGCCGCTCGAGTTGGCAGCACTTCGGGAAGGGTGGATTCCTGTTCCATGCCGGCGAGCAGGTGGACCGGATCTTCGTGATAGCCAGTGGCCAGGTCGCCGCCACCATCACGTCGAAACGCGGGACGCCATTGGTCTTCCACGTCGCGACGACCGGCGAATGCCCCGGTCACACCGACCTGCTGCACGACGGCCCGCACACGGCATCGGCCCAGGCACTCGACGCCGTCACCGCGCTGGCCGTGCCCGCCCGCACCTGCACCGAGCTGCTCGAAGCCGAACCGGCGGCATTGCTCGCGTATGCCAAGAACCTCGCCGCAATCGTCCGAGTGCTCAACGGATCGCTCGCCGATCTGGTGTTTCTCGACCTGGAACGCCGACTCGCTCAGATGCTCGCCGAGTCGCCGTCGCGGGAGGGCAGGGTCGAGCTCAGGATGACCCAGACGGAGCTCGCCGCTCGGCTCGGTGTCGCCAGGCAATCGCTCAACCAGGCGTTGTCCAGGCTCGCCGGGCGCGGGCTCATCGTCGTGGAAGCGGCTGGGCCATCCGGATCACCGATCGGGCGACACTCGAGGCGTTCGTCGCCAGCGATCCTCCGTGACTATCCTCCGACGGTGATGGCGTCCAGCAGCCGCCGCAGGAACTCCGAGGCCACCACAGGCGGGTAGTTGTTCGGCTTGCCGACCGGCGGTTGCACGGCGTTGACCATGGTGTCCCAGTCCGCCTCGTAGAAGAACACCAGCGACACCAGGTCCTCGTCGGGCGCATCGGCCTGCGGCGGCAGCACCCGGTGCCGGTTGGACTTCCAACGGTCACCGCTCCAGCGGGCCAGCAGGTCGCCGGTGTTGATGGTGAACGCGTCCGGGTGGTACGGAGCGTCCTCCCAGTCGTCATCCGGGCTCCAGACCTGCAGGCCGCCCCTCCCGGGCTCCCGGTCCAGGATCGTGAAGGTGCCGAAATCGGTGTGCGGTCCGATCCGGAACTGACCGTCCGCGGGTGGGCCGGCCAGCGTCATCGGCGGGTACCAGTTGATGTTCATGGTGTACGTGGAGTGACCGGTGTGCCGGGTGAAGAAATCGTCGGTCTGGCCCATCGACACCGCGGCGACGGTCAGCAGTTCGTCGGCCAGGGCCCGCATCCGGGCCAGGTAGCCGGTGACGCAGTCGCGGAGTTCGGCGATCTCGGCGGGAAAGACGTTGTCCGGGAACCAGTATGCGTCCACCTCCGGGATGCCGGTCTTGGCGTCGGCGCCCACCGCGAAGGACTCCTTGAGGTCCGGCGGGGTGCGCGTGCCCTCGGCGTACCCGTTGGCCTCCACTCCCGGTGGGAGCCAGCCCCGGCCGCCCACCGTCACCGCATACGCCTGTTTCGTGGCAGCCGGGAGCGCGAAGAACCGGCGCGCCGCCGCTCGGACCCGGGCCCGTTCGTCGGCCGTGACGCCGTGCCCGGTCAGCAGGAAGAAACCCACCGACTGCAGGGCCTGGTCGACCTGGTCCGCCACCGCCCGCCGGTCCCGTTCGGTACCGGCGAACCACGGCGTCAGATCGATCGTCGGGACGCTGCCCATGGCGCGCCCCGTCAGTGCCGCGCCTCGAAGGACTCGGCAGCGGGGTGGTAGGTGATCGGGCCGGCCAGCGGGCGGTGCAGCAGCGCGTAGAGGCCGAACGCAAGCAGGAAACCGATCTCGAACGTGATGTCGCCGATTTCCGGCAAAGCGGTGGGAACCATGCCGACGTACTGCGCCTGGTTGGAGAACAGCCAGATCGACACGACGGCACCGACCAGCATCGCGACGAAGCCGGCCCAGTTCCGGTACTTCGGGTCGAAGGTCACCATCTCCCCCACCCGGAACCGGCGCAGCACCCGATCGGCGAAGACCACCCCCAGCCATGGTCCGATCCAGTAGGCGATCACCAGCAGGAAGTTCTCGTAACTGCCGATGTTGTCGATGCCGATCACTGCGACCAAGAACCCGGCCGTGCCCATCACGATGGCCATTGCCGCTCGCGAGGACTTGGTCGGCAGCTTGATGCCCATCGCGGTGAACGACAGCGCGCTGGAGTAGACGTTCAGCGCGTTGGCCGCGATGGCGCCCAGGCAGATTGCCAGCAGGGTGAGCTTCTCCAGCCAGAGCGGGAGCAGGCCGGTGTAGGAGGCGACCGGGTTGTCGAAGTTCCAGTCCGCGCCGCCCACAGCCGTGACGGCCGCCGCGCCCACGGTCTCGAGCAGCACGCACGAGGCGAACAACCCGACCGCGGCGAAGATGCCGGCGGAGCGGCCGGAACCGGGCTTGAGGTACCGGGTGTAGTCCGAGGCGTAGGGGTTCCAGCCGGCCGCGTAACCGAACGTCGCGCCCAGCGCGATCCAGAAGCCGCCAGGGACCGGCTCGGCCGGAGCGCCCGGGTGCCCCTTCGACAGGATCACGACGGCGCCGATCACGAAGACGACCGCCAGCAGGGGGAAGGCGAACCGCTCGAACAGCTGGATCAGGTTGTGACCGAAGTAGGCGATCGACAGCATGGCGGCGACCACGATCACCAGGCAGAGGTACTTGTTGAGGCTGGTCAGTGCGGCGAGCGCGAGCCCACCGCTGACGCTGTTCACCGCGAACCAGCCGATGCCGGCTGTCAGCGAGTTCAACCCGGCGGGCAGGAAGTTGCCGAGGAAGCCGAAGCCGCGCCTGCTGAGCACCATCTGGCACTGGCCGGTGTTCGGGCCCCAGCTGGACAACACGCCGTGGGACAGTGCGCCCAGCCCGGTACCCAGCGTGATCGCCAGCACGGACTGCCAGAACGACAGACCGAAGAACAGCACGCAGATGACGCCGACGAAGACGGTGGCGAACTCCAGGTTGGGCGAGGTCCACGTCCAGAGCAGCTGGACGGGACGGCCGTGCCGCTCGGCGAGCGGGATGGCCTCTGCGCCACCGGGCTCGACGGCAGCGACCTTCGCGCCGTAATGACGATCGGTGGGAGCCAGCTCGGTGGTTGCCATGGGGGAATGCTCTAGGGACCGGTGTTCGGCAACAAGGTCGTTCATGTCAACTTTGTGTTTCCAACTATCGGCTCCGATCCCTGGGCCGGCTGAGAATCCAGCCGGCCATGCAGGACGCCCGAGTGCCTGATGATCATCGGCCGGCGACGTGCCCATCCTTCGCCCCCTCCGGAACGAACAGCCGATGAGCGGACCGAAAGCCGGCCGCCGGACGCAGGGAGAGGCTCATGAACGACTGGTCACGTCGAAACCTGTTGCGCGCCACAGCAGGTGCCGCGGTCGGTGCCGCGGTCGCAGTGCCGATGACAGCATTGAGCGGGTCCGCGAATGCGGCCGAACCGTCCGAGCCACCGGAATTCCCCGGATTGTCCGGCGATGCCGGCGGTTCCGGTATCGGACCGGTGATGTTCTGCGTGCACGACGCGCAGCGCGGTGAGGTCTCGATCCTGCACGGGACGGACGAGGTCATCGTCACCGATCGCCAGCTCGTCACCCGCATCCTGCAGGCCGCCGGCTCCCGGCTGTCCTGACCCCTCGATCCTGACCCCGACTGGAACCGAAAGGAACCCGCCATGTCTTCCCACCGCGAGGCGCCGGAGATCTCCAAGGATCCCGTGGCCGACAACACCGATACCTATGCCTTCGTCAGCCCCGACCGCCCGGACACCGTGACGATCATCAGCAACTACATCCCGCTCGAGGACCCCGCCGGGGGACCGAACTTCTTCGAGTTCGGCGACGACGTGCTGTACCGGATCAACATCGACAACACCGGCGACGGCCGGGCCGACATCGTCTACGAATTCCGCTTCAAGACCACGGTCCGCAATCCGAATACGTTCCTGTACAACACCGGCCCGATCGATTCCCTGGCCAGCGCGAATTTCAACCGGCCGCAGACCTACACGCTGACCGAGGTACGAGGTGGGCGTCGCAAGGAGCTGGGCAGGAAGCTGCCCACCCCGCCCTGCAACATCGGGCCTAGGTCGACGCCGAATTATGCCGATCTGGCGAACGCGGCCATCAACACGGTCGGCGACCGCATTGCGGTGTTCGCCGGTCAGCGGTTGGACGGTTTCTATGTCGACCTGGGATCGGTGTTCGACCTCGCGGTGCTGCGGCCGTTCCAGAACCTGCACGCCATCCCGTCGCCGGCCGCCCCCGGGGTGAACGCGCTGCGGGCGTTCAACGTGCACACCATCGCCATTCAGGTGCCGATCACCCAGCTCACCAGGAACAGCTACCGCCCATCGGACGTGATGGACGCCCGCTCGGTGATCGGGGTGTGGGCGTCCGCGCACCGGCAGAAGGGGCACTACCGGGACGAGAACCGGGAGCAGTGGACGGGGCCGTTCACCCAGGTGTCCCGGTTGGCCAATCCGCTGTTCAACGAGGTGGTCGTGCCGATGAGCCAGAAGGACAGATGGAACCGGCTCGCCCCGTGCCAGGATTCGCAGTTCGCCAAGTACGTCGCGCAACCGGAACTCGCCCGGCTGTTGCCGGCGCTCTATCCGGGGGTGTTTCCGAAGCTGGCGGCGCTGAAGGCCGATCGCGCGGACTTGCTGGCCATTCTGTTGACCGGCATTCCCAAGGGACTCATTCCTGGTTTCCAGAACTACACCGGCAAGACCCAGGCCGATCTGCTGCGGCTCAACGTGGCGGTCCCGCCGAGCCCGAGCCCGCACATCAACGGCATCCTGGCCGGTGACCTCGCCGGATTCCCCAACGGGCGCAGGGTGTTCGACAACGTGGTGGCCATCGAGTTGCGCGCGGTGGCCGGCGCGACGTACCCGCTTGTCGACCCGACATTTGTTCCGGACGGCGCGTCCGGCGTGCTGACCGACCTCACCGACGGCCCCAATCCACCGGATACGGTCAGCTACCTGAAGACGTTCCCGTACCTGGACCATCCGGCCAGCGGCTACCGGGTCGTGCCGTTGTCGGTGTCGGCATGAGCACAGGCATCAGCACCGGCATGAACACCGGCATGAACACAGCGGAAACGCACCCGCATGTGCACGGCGGCCCCCCTGTGCTCGACATCGGCGGTGACGTGGGCGCGCTGGTCGCGACCATGGACTCCTGTGCGGTGGGCACCGAGCTACACCTGCGATCGGAACACGAGCCGCCGATCTCGATCCACACCGGAGTGTGGAACCGCGCCGTCGCCGGCCGCAGCCAGAATGTAGTGAGCGCAGCAGTTTTCGCGGAGTTGCTGGAGGGGACCTACTGGGCACTCGACCGGGACGGGAACGAGCTGGTCTGCGTCGACATCCGCGGCGGAGAGTCGGCCAGCATCGACCTGCGGGGCTGAGCAGGTCAGTCCTGTGCCACCACCGACAGGATGTTGCCGGCCGGATCGGTGAACCACGCAATGTCCGGGCCGTTCCCGCGCATGACGCCGGCGGCATCCTGGGGCATCCCGTCATAGCGCTGGAACACCACGCCGCGACCGGCGAATTCGTCAACCTCCGCACCGACGTCCTGCACGGGGGAGTTCAAGATCGTGTAGGACGTCGGTGCGTGATCGGGTTTCTGGTACACCAGCACATCCCGACCGCCCGCGAGATTCAGCCGCATCAGCCACGGATTGTCCGGCAAGTCGGACACCCGCAGTCCCAGCGTGGTGCCGTAGAACTCGCGGGCGGCGGCGAGATCGTCGACCGCGAATCCGCTGAACGCTTCGCTGTCTGCCAGTGCCATGAGCGCCACTCTCCCCTCGGATTCGCTGCGTTGGATTCGCTGCGTTGGATTCGCTGCGTCGGATTCGCTGCGTCGGATTCGCTGCGTCGGATTCGCTGTGTCCGGATTCCCGGGTTCGACTGCCGACCGCATCCACGATCGCACAGGGTGACTTCCGGAACGCCCTTGGAGTCACCCGCTCGATTCGGCGCGGAACACGCCACCAAACTGATCGGCATCAATTGCGGTTCGGGGATCAGATGCTGACGTCGAGAACCCTTTCGGGAGCTGCCATCCCGGCGGCGATGTCGATGCCGTGCACGTCGGCGAGGTGAGTGCGGAACCACATATCGAAATCGTCCGCTGAGTTGGCGAGACCCAAGAGCGCAGCGGCGATGTCCGGGGATTCGATCAGCACGACGGCGATGTCCCCCGCGGGAGTGGTCTGGATCCACACTGCCTCCCGGGTGATGCCGTGGCGGCGGCGGGATTCACGGTGCGCGGCGCTGCGCTCGCCAGTCCAACATGACAGCATCTCCTCCCGATCGGTCGCGGTCGCGCCCGGCAGCAGCGGCGCCGCGAAACACAGGGTCCGGGTGGCCGTGGGGGTGGGCGGCGTGGTGGTGGGCGGCGTGGTGGTGGGCGGCGTGGTGGTGGGCGGCCTGGTGGTGGGCGGCGTGGTGGTGATCGGCGTGGTGGTGATCGCGGGCATGGATTCCTCCTGGTGAGTGCACGGTGTTGTGCGTCATCAGTGTTTGGCGCCGGTAGTGGCGGGGGCATCCCCGCGGATCTGGGATCTTTCGCGCATCTGGCGCCGGCGGCCGCGATTACGGACACAATGACGGCGTGGACAGATGGACCGGTGACCGGCTCATTGCCGAGGTCGAGCGCTTGGGAGCACGCGGCTTGCCGCGCGACGACCTGCACCGCGAATTGGCCGCGCGAATCCGCCGGGCATTCCCGGTCGACGCCGCCTGCTGGCACGGACTGGACCCCGACACCCTGCTCATGACGACCGCCAACCCGGTGGAGCTGCTGGAGCGAGGATTCATCAGCGCAGAGACCGAGGCGCAGGCGGCAGGCAGTGTCATCGCCAGCGAGTACGCGCGTACCGATGTCAACACCTTCGCGTCGCTGGCGTGGCGGCGTACCCCGTCGGCGATCCTCAGTGAGACCACCCGCGGCCGCCCGGGCCGCAGCGCTCGCTACAACGACTTTCTCGCGGTTGTTGGTGCGCCGTATGAGATGCGCACCGTCATGGTGACGCGTGGACGTGCGTGGGGCTGCGTGGTGATGCACCGGTCCGAGGCGAGCGGTGACTTCCGGCCGGAGGATGCCAGGCTCATGGCCCGGCTCTCCCGGCCGATCGCGGCGTCGCTGCGCAACTCCGTCCGTTTCGACGCCGGACGGCGGTTCACCGACGACCTGGCACCGGGTCTGCTGGTGCTCGGCCCGTCGGACGCGATCGAGCTCATCAGTCCCACGGCTGCGCCGCTGATCGAGCCGCTGCTCCGGCAGGGCGGAGTGGTCCGCAAGGTGCCGGTGCCGGTGACCTCGCTGGCCGCCGAGACCCGCAGAGCCGGGCGAGAGGGACGCTCGCCCGCGCCCCTGCATGTGCCGACCGCCGCCGGCTGGTTGACGATGCACGGCTCGCTCCCGGACGGTCCGGCCGCCGGCCGGGTGGCAATCGTGGTTCAGCCGGCTCGTGAGGAGCACGCGGCACCGCGGCTGCTCGAGCTGTTCGGCCTCACCGCACGCGAGCGCGAGGTAGCGGTGCTGGTGGCGTCCGGTCTGGATACCGCGGCGATCGCTGAGCGGCTGGTCATCTCACCGTGGACGGTTCAGGACCACCTCAAGGCGATCTTCGACAAGACCGGGACGCGCAGCCGACGCGAATTGCGGTCCCACATCTTCTTCACCGGCCACCTGCCCGCGATCATGGCGCACGCACCGCTCGATCATCGGGGGCATCTCGCGGGCTGACGTTCAACGGTACCGAGCCTGACAACTGTCCGAATTGTCGATATCGCGGAAACGTCCGGCGGCGGCAGCGACCACTCCGTGCACCCGCGCGTTACGTTGCGACGATGAGGAATCGATGAGTCCCAAGTCGGTCGCGCAGAAGCTGCTGATCAAACCGGCCGGCACCTTGTGGTTGTCGCACCCGGTCCGGGTGACCCTCCTCGAACCGCTGCCCGAGAACGTCCGTCTGGTCGGTGGTCCGGACCAGGCGGAGGTCGCGATCGTGTTCGCCGACGATGCAGCCTCGGTCCGAAAGAGCATGGAAACGCGCCGAGGTCAGCTGGAGCGAACGGCCACGATCTGGGTCGCGTACCCGAAGGCCAACAAGGCCGACATCAACCGCGACAGCCTGTGGCCGATTCTCGCTGAATTCGGCATGCGGCCGATCAGCCAGGTGGCCATCGACGACGTGTGGTCGGCGCTGCGGTTCCGGGTGTTGCGCCCCGGCGAGGCACCGTTCACCGGCGGCCGCTGAGCGCGCCACGGCCGGCCAACCCGCCTACCCGGTCGACCGCAGTTTCTTCGGCGGCGATTTCTTCGGCGGCGATTTCTTCGGCGACGATTTCTTCGGCGACGATTTCTTCGGCGACGATTTCTTCGGCGGGAGCGGGAAGAACCCCGACGTCCGGGCGACGTAGTCGGCGTACCCCGGCCGGGACGAGGACATTCGCCTTTCGGTGAGCGCCTTTCCGGTTTTCGCCGTCAGCAGCCAGATCATCAGCACCGGCGACAGGATCGTCAGCCAGCCCACCCAGGTCCAGGACACCGTCAGGAAGATGCCGACCCAGACGCAGGCGTCACCGAAGTAGTTGGGGTGGCGGGTGTATCGCCACAAGCCGCGATCCATCAGCTTGCCCTTGTTGGCCGGGTCCTTCTTGAACGCAGCCAGCTGACCGTCACCGACGGCCTCGAAGAACAGCCCGACGAGATACACGGCCAGGCCGAGCCAGATCACCCAGCCCGCCGGGCCCGGCAGCACCATGGCAAGTTGCACGGGCAGCGAGACGAACCACATCGTCAGGCCCTGCGGGACCTGCACCTTCCTGACGATGACCCCCGGCCCGTTGGCATCGGCCAGCATCTCCTGGTAGCGCGGGTCTTCCGGCAGGCCCTTGTTCCGGAACAGGATGTAGCCGCCGAGTCGCAGCCCCCAGACGACCACCATGGCCAGCACCAGCCACCGCAAGGTCGGATCGCCGTTGCCCAGCGACACCAGGAACGCCACCACGGCGATGACCGCGAACCCGGGGCCCCAGATCGCATCGATGATCGAGTACTTGCCGGTGGACTTGCCGATCACGAACGACCCCGCCATCACCAGCGCGACCGCGGCCAGCGAGCAGCCCAGCGCCGTCAGGAACGCGCCTGTGGGGAAGTCCATGACGCCATTGTGCGCGACCGTCCTTCCCTCCCGACCGATGGTCATGAGCTCGCCTACGAGCCATTCTGACGGGCCGCGCCGGGAACTGCCCTGCGGTACGAGGAGGCTGTCCGATTCGAGGCCGCGGGGGCCGCCGCCATTCCCCCGGCCGGTCGGCCCTCCCAGCCGCGCCGGGACGGCTCCATGTAGGTCTGGCCGGACTCGTCCGGCCGGACCGCGAGAATCTGGTCGACGCCCATCCGGTTCTCCGCGAACGCCAGCCCGCCGCCGACCAGGTACAGCCGCCAGGCCCTTGCCCCGACCTCGCCGATCATCGCCACGGCGTCGTCCCACCGGCTTTCCAGCGTCCGTAACCAGGCCTGCGCGGTCCACTGGTAGTGCTCGCGCAACGCGTGCACGTCACGCACCTCCAGACCGGCGTCGGCGAGCAGCGACACGGTGGTGCCTACCGGTTTCATGTGCATGTCCGGCGCGATGTAGGTCTCGATGAATGCACCGCCCCCGGCGGCGACCGCACCCCTGGACATCTGCTGGATCATGGCCCGGCCGCCCGGCCGGAGCACGTCGTGCAGGATCCGCGCGAACGCCGGGTACTGCGCATCTCCGACGTGCTCGCCCATCTCGATGGTGGACACCGCGTCATAGGCTCCCTGGTCGGCAGCGGTGCCGGCGATCTCGCGATAGTCGGCCAGCCGCACGCTGGCCAGGTCGCCCAGCCCGGCGTCGGCGATCCGCTTGCTGACGAATTCGTACTGTGCGCGGGACAGCGTGATGCCGGTGGACACGGTGCCGTAGTGCTCCGCCGCGTGGCAGAGCAGCGAACCCCAGCCGCAGCCGATGTCCAGGTGCCGCTTGCCCTGTGAGAGACCGAGTTTGCGGCAGACCAGGTCGAGCTTGGCGCGTTGCGCATCAGCAAGCGAGCCGCTCGGCCCGTCGATGAAATAGGCGCAGGAATAGGCCATCGACTCGTCCAACAACAACTCGTAGAAATCGTTGGACAGGTCGTAATGGTGAGCGATCGCGGCGCGGTCGCGATCGCGGGAATGACGGCGCCCGCGCAGTGCGGCAGCCTCGCCAGGCGCCGGCGGCCGCCGGCCGAGTGCGCCGAGCCTGACCGCGCCGACGGCCAGCCGCGGATAGTCCGTCAGGGCCAACTTCGGCCGGGCGAGCCGACCGCTGCGGTTGGCCGCCCAGACGGTCGACAGGCCCTCCGCCAGGTCGCCCTCGACGTCCACGTCACCGCTGACGTATGCCTCGGCCAGGCCCAGTTCGCCCGGCGAATAGACCAGCCGGCGCAGCGCCCTGCGGTTGTTGATCACCAGAACGGGCCCGCCGGCGCGGCCGCTCATAGAACCGTCCCAGGCCCTGATACGGATCGGCAGCTCGCCGCCGAGAACGGAGGATGCCATGGTCGACAACCGGTCGGCTGTTGAGGTCATGGGACCAGTGTGAACGAAGCCGCCGACCCGCCCGCGGTCGTGGTTCCGGCCAGGGAAGGCCTGCCAGAACCACGACCGGGGCACTGCTGGCGACCGACCGCCGACAACACCCCCCTTGGCCATGGCCTCGTCGGTGGGCGGCATGGAGAATCCAGCTGCGCTCCGCACATTAGGGATCGCGTGGCAACGTGAATATCATCCGTTCGAACGACAAACCAGGCATCGGGGGGTCGGAGCGTGAACGTGGGCCCGAACATCCCGTCAGCGGAGATCATCTCCACGCAGATCACAGCGGAGTCGCGCACCCGCCGACTGATCGACCGCTATGCGGTGACGATCCGCTGGATCACCGCGCTGGCCGCCGCCGTGTTCTGCCTGCTCAGCCCCAGGGTGTCCAGCTGGCAGGTGCCGATCTGCGTGCTGGTTGTGGGCTGGGCGGTCGTGCGGTTGATCCAGCGCCGCCGCCCGACGACGCCGTCGCTGCTCGTCCTGGACACCATCGTGGTGTGTGTGGTCGGTCTCACGCAACCCCTGACCAGCACTCCGACCGCTGTGCTGACCCAGACCGGTTTCGGGCTCAATACCTGCAATCCGGCCAG
>Ga0208478_1000235_pt1 | contig 21247 bp, 20 predicted proteins | sample NGESurdeep072012_5_FD_184462 | JGI IMG/M metagenome (GOLD analysis project Ga0208478, IMG submission 184462) | Arctic peat soil microbial communities from Barrow, Alaska - NGEE Surface sample 415-2 deep-072012 (SPAdes) | ecosystem: Environmental > Terrestrial > Soil > Wetlands > Peat ...
CTCATCTTGTATTGGAAACTGTTATTGGAAACTGTCTCCTCCTTCAGGCTCATCTCGTGTTTGAAGAGACCCAGTCTTGCCAAATCGTCGCAGCTACGCGATAATTGATGTTTGCCTCCAGCAGCGGGGGTCCAACAGGTGCCGGCTGGTACTTGTTTGGGGTGTGGAGCGGATCTCCGGAGACGCTGGCATGCCCGGTCTCGCCTGAGGGAAAAGCTGTGCCGACGGTGCCTTTCGGAGCTATAACCTTTATTTTCTGAGGTTTGTCTGGGACACGCACTGGGTCGGAACCCTCTGAATCGCAGGAAAGGAAATACTCTCAGTGTTGATGATTCGTCTCTCGCGCCGTGGTGCGCGCAAGCAACCTCATTACCGTATTGTGGTCATCGAGAAGGACCGCGCACGCGACGGCCGCTCGGTGGAAGTGGTGGGCACTTACAACCCACGGACCAATCCCGCAACCGTCGATCTGAAGAGCGAGCGCATCGCGTATTGGACCGGCAAGGGCGCGCAGTTGTCGGACCGAGTGAAGAAGCTGGTGGACAAGGCTGCAGCTGGCGCTCCGGCTGCGACGGCGGTTTAGGTGGCCTTTCGGGCTGAAGCCCGCTCGGGGGGACCAAAGTTAGCCGCTGATCGGCACGGCTGAAGCCGTGCCCTGATACGAGTCGGAAGAAGTATGATCGGCAGCCTATAAAGTCGAGCTCGGTCAGGGCGACGCGCGTGGCCGGGCCTCCGCGAATGTGTAACGAAGGGAACTGAACGATGGCTCAGGATATTCCTGCATTGATGACGCTGGTGGCGAAGGCGCTGGTGGACGCGCCGGATGAAGTCAGCGTCGAGGCTTTCGACGAAGACGGCCAGATCGTTCTGGAGTTGCAGGTGGCCGAGAACGAGGTAGGCAAGATCATCGGGCGGCAGGGTCGCATGGCGCGCAGCCTGCGGACCATACTCGGTGCAGCCGGGTCGAAGACGCGCAAACGCTATCAGTTGGAGATCGTGGAATAGCTGGCAGCTTCATTACGATCGCACGCGTCCTGGGACCGCAAGGCCGGCGCGGCGAAGTTCTGGCGGAGATCCACACCAGCTTTCCCGAACGGTTTGCGGAGCGACGCGAGCTTTCGGCGCTGGCGGCGAATGGCAGCCGTCGCGAGTTGCAGCTCGAAGAGCACTGGTTCCACAAGGGTGGCGTGGTGCTGAAGTTTGCGGGCGTCGATAGCATCAGCGATGCCGAGCAACTGGCCGGAGTGGAGTTGCAGATTCCGCAGGAGCAGCGGGTCGAGTTAGAAGCGGGCGCTGCGTATGTCAGCGATCTCGTCGGGTGTGAAGTACTGGTGCACTCCGCGGACGGATTGATTGCGATCGGCAGTGTGAGTGATGTGCAGTTTGGAGCGGGAGAAGCGCCGCTGCTGGTAGTAGAGGGCAAGCGTGGCGAGCGCGAGCAGGAGTACCTGGTTCCGTATGCTGAAGCGTTTTTAAGGCTTATGGATTTTGATCGGCGGCGGATCGAGATGGAGTTGCCGGAAGGTTTGCTGGAAGCGCAGGCTCCGCTGAGTGGGGAAGAGAAGCAGCGGCAGAAGCTGGAAGCAGATGAAGCGCGGGCGGCTGGCGAGCGCCGCATAGGGCACGAGTAGGGAAGTGAAGAGCGATTTCCCTCAGGGGCTAAAGCCCGACTCGGATGATGCGGCAAACGGCACGGCTGAAGCCGTGCCCTGATACGAAGCTTGTGGCGGGAAGAGGGGTCCTTCGACTCGTCGCTTCGCTCCTCGCTCAGGATGACAAGAATAGGAGGAGTGAGATTCTCCTCAGGATGACAAGATTTTGGTTGAGTTGAGATTCCCCTTCGCCTAGTGCGGATCGGGGAGGGCCGAATGAAGTTCGAGATACTGACGATTTTTCCGGACTTCTTTCGCGGGCCGCTGGATTATGGCATTGTGCGCAGGGCGCGCGAAGCCGGGCTCATTGATATCGGTATCCACGATCTGAGGGAGTTTACGCAGGACCGCCATCGCACGGTGGACGATCGTCCGTTCGGCGGAGGCGAGGGGATGGTGCTCAAACCGGAGCCCATCTTCGAGTGCCTGGAAGCAATGAACGTATCGTCGCGTGAAGATCGGTTGCGCAACGGTGCACGCGAGACGGTGGTGCTGTTGTCGCCACAGGGGCAGTTGTTCACGCAGGCTGTGGCGCAGGAGTTGGTCAGCCGCGAACGTGTGGTGCTGCTCTGCGGACGATACGAGGGCGTGGATGAGCGGGTCAGCGAGTACCTGGCAGAGCGCGAGATCTCAGTCGGCGATTTCATCCTGAGCGGCGGTGAGTTGGGTGCGGCGATAGTCGTGGACACCATGACGCGCCTGATTCCCGGAGCTCTGGGGAATGCAGCGTCGGCGCAGCAGGAGTCGTTCACGCCGACGGTGGTGGATGCGGGGGAGAAGGATGACAACGAGCCTCCTTCGTCTACCTGCGGGTCGGGCGGATTGCTGGATTATCCGCACTACACGCGTCCGGCGGAGTTTCGCGGGATGGCGGTTCCCGAGGTGTTGATGAACGGGAACCACGATGAGATTAGGCGCTGGCGACGTCGCCGTGCGTTGCAGAAAACGTTGCACAACCGCCCTGATTTATTGCGCGGGGTGGAGTTGAGCATGGAAGACCGCAAGCTCTTAGGCGAGATTCAGGCTGAGGGTATTGTTTCCCACCTTATCGCCAAAGGAAGGCGATAAGGGTGGGGCACCCAATGAGGATTGACGTGATCCTGAAACGCTTTGAGAAGCCGGACGAGATCCGCGTTTTCGAGAAGGGTAAGTTCGAACTGATTGAGGTTGGCGGCATGACCATCGGGCGCGCCACCTACGAGCCGGGCTGGAAGTGGACGGAGCACGTAGGCAAACCGATGGGGGCGACGAGTTGCCAGGTAGAGCATGTTGGCATGGTCGTGTCCGGCGTGGCCACCGCGGCGATGGACGATGGCCGCCTGATCGAGATGCATCCGGGCGATGTGTTTTACATTCCGCCGGGACATGACAGTTGGGTAGTTGGCAGCGAGCCGTACGTTTCGCTGCACTTTATGGGAGCAGGCGACTACGCCCACGAGCACAAGAAATAGAGGCGCGGTTGAGCCCGCCGAGACAATTCAAGATTCAGGCCGCCGCAAGGCGTGCGACAAAGAAGGAAGAAAACGAAATGTCGAATTCACCGATTATTGACCGATTGATTGCCAAAACGCGGCGCACCGATCTTCCCGAATTCAAGGCGGGCGACACGGTCCGCGTGCACGTGAAGATCAAAGAAGGCGAGAAGGAACGCGTCCAGGTGTTTGAAGGCCTGGTCATCGCCAAGAGCAAGGGCACACAGCCCAGTTTCATCGTCCGCAAGATGAGCTTCGGCCAGGGCGTCGAGCGCATCTTCCCGCTGAACTCGAAGGTGGTTGAAAAGATCGAAGTGCTGCGCTCGGCGCATGTTCGCCGCGCCAAGCTCTACTACCTGCGTGCACTGCGCGGCAAGGCTGCCCGCCTGCGCGAAGTTGACGTTCGCACCAAGAAGGCCTAGTTCAGAGGCCCGGAATTGTAACGCCACGCCTGTCGTGCCTTCGGGCGCGATGGGCTTTCTTTTCTTGCGGGTGAGGTCTGCGGGTGCAGGCAGCGACCTGTGGGCCGTTAGCGTTTGGCTTTCGGCCGGACGAACTTCAATGCGGTATGCGTGGCCAAGTAGCCTACGACCTTGATGTCAACCAATCCTGCGTCGCGCCCTGCGGTGATGACTTGTAGCTCGGTGATTTCCTTACGTCCCTTGGGATAGACGATCCACAACGCGCCGTTGGCCGCCAGTGATGGGATCACCTTCCTAATGCGCTGCAGGTCCGACACTACTTCGGCGCCAAAGAAAATCACGTCGGAATCACGCAGACACTTTTCTTCTGCGAATGCCGCAGCAGTCTTGCGCGCGTCCTGGAGCGACTCAGATGCAGACAGGCGGACGAGAGAAATCTTCGACCCGGGCTTAATGCCCAGCTTCTCCGCGACAGTCTTGGGATGAAGGATGGCGTACGCCCATTTGTCTGCTTGCTCTCCCAGTTCGAAGACGGCTGAGTTCTCCCGCCACTTAAGATGAAGCTCGCCGTTTCGTGCGACCACAGACTGGAGCGATGCGATGGGGATCTTCAAGCGGGAGTCGCCGCGAAATACGATTTCATTCGTTTCCAATCGGGCCTTGCCGTCGGACCGCTTTCCGCCGGATCGTACGGTGCATTGAATTTCGCGCCCCATCGCGCCTCCCGAGTATGGGAGAGCATCGCGCACGGATTAACGCGTTGTCAAATCGGAGTGGTTCCTGAGTGAGCGTTAGAACATCTGCCGTCCCCGAGGGGACTCGAATCTTTTTCCCAATGTACCCAGCATTCCGCCTTCGGCTGCGTGCTGGGCTATCATGTCCCCGCCCCCGAGGGGGCGGGCCCGTCGCGGTGTGGCCCATTATCGCAATCCAAGCCTTGTTCTCACGCGGCACCTCCGTCCGCTGAAGCCGCCTTCATCGGGTAAAGACCAATGCGCCTCTGAAGCGGTGCGTTACCCGGGTACATCGTCTCCGTTCTGATCCCCCGGCTCTAATCTAAAAAGGAACCCCGCTCGACGGAGAGGAAGAGCGGGGCTTCTTTACGTGGCGTAGTTTCGCGCACGGATACTGATTCTGGGGGAGGGCGTTGGTGCAAGCCTGGTTAGAGTTTTGAAGCAACTTCGAGCAACGCGACCGCTGTGGCAATCCAGAGCGCAAACGCCACCGTGTTAAGGGTGACGCGGATTGTAACGTTGTCGATCAGCCAGTTATATTTCGCGTCCATAAGTGTCTCCTTCGTGAGTGGATTGCGTCCGGCTTGCCTTGCGGGGCTACCGGTCCAACTTCTATGGACATATACGAACCAGCTTCGGAAAAGTTCCCTGCTGGTTGGGCCACGTTGCCAGGAACAGAAATTGTGGATGAGTGGCTCGAGGCTGGTGACGAACGCCGGAGGTACTACGTTGTGGGGCTATCTTGTAACAATCTATTCATCGCGTAGCGCGATCTCGCCTAGCTCCCAATAACGACTACGGAGGGATGGCGGAACCCTGACTGACCCGCCGGCCAGCATGCTCTTCAGTTGCAGCGCATTGACCGCAGCTTTGCCTTCGAAGTGGTTATTGGTGACGACGAAGGTCTTCTGCGCCTTGCCGGAGATGGCGTCTACGCGTCTCCTCCAAGCCTGCAGTTCCTCCTGGTTATAGAGGTAGTTGTAACGATCGCTGCCCGAATCGCTATCAAACCACTGCTCGTAGTTGCGACCATGAAGTCGAACGTAGCCGACAGGAGAGGTCACCACTTCGCTGGGAGCGACCGCCTTTCCCAGCAGCGGCTGATCGATATTGCAGAAGGCCACTCCTTTGTGGGCGAAGTAGCGCAAGGTGCCTTCGTTGGTCCAACTGTTGTGGCGGGCCTCGATCACCAGGGGATACTGTCCGAATTTGTCGAGCAGCGCGTCGAGATAATCACGATTCGGATTGGTGTTCTTGAACGAGATGGGAAACTGGACAAGCAAGGCGCCCAGCATGTTTTCCTCGGCGATGGAATCCAGACCTGCTTTGGCCAGGCGCTCATCATTCGGGCCAGCACGGATCGTGTCTGCCGATGTGCTCTCGACAACGGCTATGGGCGAGTGTGTGAACGCGCGATTGAGCTTGGCTGTGAACATGAATCCAGGATTGACGCGGCCCGCCATGCGGCACCACAACTTGCCCCATTCCGGCTTGATATGCCCGTAGAACGACGTATTGATCTCAAGCAGGTCAACGTACTGCGCCATGTACTCGACCGGGTGTTGCGACTTCTTCATCTGCGCCGGGTACACGATCCCTTCCCAGTCTTTGTAAGACCACCCTGCCGTTCCGACGTAAATGCGCGAGTCCGCGGTCATCGATGGAGGCAGGGTAGCACAGGCAACTTGTCGGGATGCATCGTTCCCGAGACCGAGCTTTGTTCTTTCTCCCGAGCGATTGTGACCAACGTCACACAGCGACGTGACAGGCCACATAGGCCGCACATCGCGGCGGATGTATCCCTGTTCCTGCGAACACATCCATTCTGTCGGGAAGCAGAAATGATTGACCTCAAGAAAAAGTGCTGGCGTGAAAAAGTAACCGCGGAGATCACCATGACCCACCTCCTGCAATTTGTGCAGGAGACGGGGACCAATATGAGCACGGCGGAAGTTGCCACGTTCCTTAACGAAGACGGACGAGCGCAGAGTGTCTGGACTTATATGATGCAGGCGGGCGAACAGTACATTAAGTCGAGCCTGAAGACCGAAGGCATGGCGTTGCCTGTGGTGAATCGAACTGGCGTTCAGCCGAGCATGGTCTAGCAGGAAGGTAGCAGGAGACGATGCCGGGCATCGTCGGATTCATATCAGTAGATCACCATTACTAACCAATAGACTCCCCCCGGGTGAGTTACGCTGGGGGCGAAGCATACCCCCAGCGAATACCCCGAACTCAAAGGCTGCCCGAGCAGCCTTTTCAAGTTGGGAGGCAGCTTTCCAAGATCGCTGGCGTTCCACGCGACCGCGCTGGTGACGCCCGGGATATCGCTGGCTTTCTTGCTTTCGAGCTTGTCGTCGAGCGCCAGGTCGCAAGCCATTTGCCGCAAATGGGGCAATGGTTTCCGCTTCGGCGCCGGCACGCCCTGCGACTTGGCGTATTCGCTGATGGCCTGCTGCGCGAAGGCATCGGATTCAGGCTCCGAGTAGTTCGGCAGGACGTGAGCAAAATCTTCCGTGATGTAAAACAGTTCATCGGTCTTGAGAATCCCGATTCCGACGGCATTGTATTGCGGGTTGAGGATGTTGGCACGATGCGGTGGGGACTGCATCAGCATAACGTGCGCGACCTCGATGTCGCTGTCCAGGGCAATGTTTTCGCCATCATGATCGCAACGAACGTTTTCATCGCTCACCCGCAATTGCAGCGATTCTTCGGTGTCAAATTGGTGCGAAAGGGAGTCATTCTGAATCATGATCTGGGTGTGCTTGCGGGCCGCCCGCGACAGCCGTTCATCGAGTTCCAGAGGAGCAAGCCCCTCCTTAGCGCGCTCTTGATTGATCAGCGAGAACAGTCTCTGTTCGCCAGCGGTGTCACTGCTCGGTTGCGGATAAGCGCTTGAGGTGAGGCTGACCATCGCGAAGAGCAGGCCGTACAGCAATATAAGGGTCGGCCTGCGTAATTGTCTGCCGGATCGGTAATCTGAGAATTGCATGTTGCGGGTTAGACGCTCGGTGTGCGCTTCCGTTCCCATCCCAGTCAACATACAATACAGCAGCGGTTCTCCGGTACCTCTCGATGAACATTGTGGTTGTGATTGTCCTGATACTCGCGGGTCTGGTGATCGGCGCAGCCGTCGCGTGGCTTGCTGGCCGCTCGAAGAGCGCTGTTCTGGCTGAGCGCAAGTCCGAATTTGAATTGGAGCTTGATTCCGCCAAGTCTCATCTGGAGCAGATGCAAGCGGAGAATTCCGCACTGAATGCCGCCAAAGCCTCGATCGAAGCTACCCTGGACAGCGAACGCCGCAGCACGGAAGAAAAGCTTCGACTGCTGGCTGGCGCCAGCGAGGAACTGAAAACACAGTTCAAAGCGCTGGCTTCGTCGGCCCTGGAGAGCAGCAACGCAAGTTTCTTGCAGCTCGCCACCGCAACCCTCCAGAACTACCAGACCCAGGCTGCCGGCGAATTGGCCCAGAAGGAGCAAGCCGTTAAGAATCTGGTGGACCCGATCTCCCAATCGCTGGAGAACATGAACAAACAGATTCAGGCCCTTGAGCAGGCAAGGAGCCTGGCTTACGGTACTCTCACAAATCAGGTGGTCTCGCTCACCGAGACTCAGAAAGCACTGCACACCGAAACCGGCAACCTGGTGAAAGCCTTGCGCGAACCCCAGACCCGCGGCCGCTGGGGCGAGTTGCAACTCCGCAAGGTCCTGGAACTGGCGGGGATGTTGGAGTACTGCGATTTCGAAGAGCAGGTATCGATCAGTTTCGACGACCGTCGCCTTCGTCCCGATGTAGTGGTTCGGCTGCCCGGCGCCAAGAACGTGGTGATCGATGCGAAAGCGCCGCTGGCTGGTTATCTGAACGCGCTGGAGGCGCAGGATGAAGCGACGCGCGCTTCCTGTTTGCTGGATCACGCCCGCCAAATCAGGCAGCACATTGACTCCCTTGCGGCCAAGGCGTATTGGGCGCAATTTCAACCTACTCCCGAGTTCGTCGTGCTCTTCCTGCCCGGCGAGGTTTTCTTTCGGGCTGCGCTATTGGCGGATCCCGAGTTGCTCGAGTATGGAGGTGGCAAAGTGATCCTGGCATCTCCGACGACCATGATCGCAATGCTGAAGACCATCGCGTTTGGATGGAACCAAAAGAATCTGGCCGATAATGCGCGCAAAATCAGCGAAGCCGGGAAGCAGCTCTATGAACGGCTGTGCACCATGACGGGACACGTGGACAGTCTCGGCAAAAAGCTGGAAGGTGCGGTGAAGTCTTATAACGACATGCTGAGTTCCATGGAGAAGCGGGTCTTCCCGGCCGGGCGCAAGGTCGCGGAACTTGACCGCTCGCTCGCTGCCGATAATCTGCCTGACCCGGAACAGATCGAGAAGACGCCACGGCAACTGGAGTCGCCTGATTGGCAGGACGTCTCAGTTCCGGACTCATTGTCGTTGGTCAGCGACAATGCTGATCTGGCAAAATCATAGCTGCTGGCTGCACATCTGCTCGTACAAGGCGCCAACTCGCGCCCGCAAATCCAGGCCGAGTGTCTTGCGATCGCCTGCCGCCACGACCGGCTCTCCGAAAGTGATCATGGCTTTGACACTGCGCTTGCCCAACAAGTTGAGCAGGTGGGGAGCCAAGGTCATGTTCCCCCACCAACAAATCTCGTCTTCCACCACGCCATCGTCCAGTTCGTAGCGGATGGCACACGGGGTGACGGTTTGTCCTGCGTCAATCGCAGGCCGCAACATGGTGGAATGAAAGCGAAGAATTTGCTGTCCGTTGGTGGTCGTTCCCTCCGGAAATAAAACAACGCACACTCCGTTCTGCAGGCACTCGGCGATGCTGGCGTTCGCGCGCGAACCATCGCCCTGCTTCTCACGCCGGACAAAGATCGAACCTGCCTGTTCAGCGAATCGACCAATAATCGGCCAATCGGCGACATCCGCTTTAGAGACGAAGACGCACGGCAGGGCCGCGCTGAAGGCCAGAATGTCGAGATAGCTCAAATGATTGCACACGATAAGTCCGCGGGTCGGAACATCTCCGTGCAACGACAGTTGAACTCCGAAACGCGGCAACGCGCGTGCGCAACACCGATGCAGCCAATCTGCATTTTGTCCGCCCGAAGTTGGACCTTGCTGTTTGAGTCGCGATCGCTCGAACTGTCCGCGAACGACTTCGCTAACGAATGCCAGTAATCGTTTGAACTGTCGTGCGCGTGTGGCGAGCAGGTAACGTATCCTTCCGGGAGGCGCAGGTTAAGGTCCCCATTGGGAGTCTAAACAAATAACCGGTGCTCGTCTGAAATCAACGCCTGTCGCATTCTGCTTCCGTATCCGAGCTTTGACGCACGTTCTGAGCGGCTGTTATCATAGTTGAGCCGGCGAGAAGCCCCCTCCACACCAGCGTCCCCGTCGTCTAGCCTGGCCTAGGACACCGCCCTTTCACGGCGATAACACGGGTTCAAATCCCGTCGGGGACGCCAACATCCTGAAGCAAATGTCGGGTTACCAGTGGCGGCCAGCAGACTGGCCCATCTCCGAAGGAAGTTGAGAGACCTGCAGATCGGCTCCCGTCATTTCGGACGCTGCCGTGTGTTACTTGCGGGCCTTGCCGACGCGCGTTGCGGTGGCAAACATCAAGGCGATCGTGTCCATGTCTTTCGGCTGCACCTTTCCCGGCGGAATGCGCATGTGAGTTAGGTCTTCGAGCTTCAGCAACAAGTCCACCAGCGCCATCGAGTCGATCAGCCCGGAAGAAACCAGCGGAGTGTTCTCGTCGATTACTACGCCCGGTTTTCGGATCAGCCGGACAATCAATTCCGCCATCTGTTGCGCTTCAGGGCTCATGCCAATGTCTCCTCAGATTCGACGTCGAGTTCGGGATGCTCTCGTAGCAGCTTCTCGCGGGTGGTGGAGCGCGCTGCCTTTCCGGCGGTGCTCTTCACGATCCACTTGGGAGGCTTCAGGAAAATTGACCGCACCGACACGCCGAGGCCCTCGACCACACGGCTGCGGACCTGTTGTTCGATGTCCTCTGCTTCGGCCAGGAGTTCTTCGGATTCCACTTCCGCAACCACGACAATGTCTTCCGTACCAAGATCGGGATTGTAAAGTCCCATGGCAATCACGCGACCATCATGAATGGCCGGGTGGCCCGCAACAATCTCTTCGATGTCCTGCGGGTAAAGGTTTTCACCGCCGACGATGAGGAGGTCCTTCTTCCGGCCGACCACATAAAGTTCGCCTTCGAGATAAAAGCCAAGATCGCCGGTGCGATACCAGCCGTCGGCGAGCGCCTGCGCCGTAAGGTCAGGGCGGTTGTAGTAGCTGGTGAACAGGCAATCGCTCTTAATTAGGATTTCGCCGACGTTACCCTGGGGAAGGACCGCGCCAGAATCCGATACGATGCGAACCTCATGATTGGGTAACAGGCCGCCTGACGAAGTAAATGAGATAGCTTCCGGTGTCTTTTCCTCAACGCGCACGATGCGGTGTTCGCTTCGATATCGTTGGCCGTCCGCCCAAATGCGTTCAGCTCCGGACGAGCGCGACATATGCGACTGGGTCACCGCGAAAACGTTTTCGGCCATCGCGTAACAGGATTGCAGGGCGCCACTCTTTAGCCCCATGGCAGCGAAAGCATCATGGAACTCCTGCATGCTGTTGTGCCGGACCAGCTCTGAGCAATTGATCAAGGCACGGACTGAGGACAGATCGCATTGCGGCAGCGATCTCTGGCGGGTTCGCCGCGGAACGAACTGAAAGGCGAAATTCGGCAGCCATGCCAGGGTGCATCGGTACTCATCGATGATCTGCAACATGGTTCCAGGATGCATCACCCAGTCCAGCGGAGACTGCATCACGACGTGGGTGTGACTGACCATGGGAAGCATGAAGCAGGCGATCAGTCCCATGTCATGGTAGAGCGGCAGCCAACTGTAAATGCGGTCCGTTGCTCCGTCGATCTGCAGCATCTTCACAAGATGTTCCAGTTGGGTAAGCACGGCTGCGTGGGTTAGGGCCACGCCCTTCTGCAATCCAGTTGTGCCTGCCGAATGTTGGATGAAGGCCAGGCTGCCAGGCCGAATCTTTGCGGCGGATAGGTCGTCTTCGCCACCAGAAACTACGCCAGAGTTGGCGCGAATCAATGCCGTCTTGCCTCCCAAGTTCACATGGACCAGCAGATCATCGGAGAATTCCTGGTCAATCACCACGACCTTAGCCGCGAGGTTTGCGGTCACGCCCGCCAACCCGAAGCGATACTTGGAAGGCTCGACCTTGAAGTTGGGGTATGCGAGGATGGCGGGCACCGCACCCAGCATCATCGCTCCGACGAAGGTCGTCATCGCGAGAATGCCCTGCGGCATGATGAGGACTACACGATCGCCGGCAGTCACCGCGTGGCTGCGGAGCAGAGTGGCCTGCCCCCGGGCGCGGCGGCGGAACTCAGCGAACGTAACTTCTTCGCGCTCGTCATCGTCGATCCATGCTGTCACGAACGGACGATCGCCTGGTGCGGCGTTGAGTGCGTCGATAAGAGTGCGAAAGCTTTTCACGTTGTTCACATTGTAGTTGGTCAAACCATCGCAGCGGGGTGTTCGAGGCCAGCGGAGGCCAGTGAAGGAGGCCGACATGCTTCCCAGGGAAACAGTTTGACCGGAGCGCAATCAATGCGAAACTGGTTGGTTCGCTTTCATACCGTGGGTGGGGAATGTTGGTTCGAGGCATCCTGTACATTCTGGTTTTCCTGGCTGTGGTGCTGGTCTTTGCGAAGATCCGATCGCCAAAGGTGCGCCAGTCCGCGCTTCTGGCCGGCAGTTTCGCCCTCTATCTTTCGTGGGGAGTTTGGTTTGGGGCCGTGCTGCTTGCTTCCATCGTCATGAACTACCTGGTGGGCGATTGGATTCGGCGAAGACCTTCCGCAACTGCGCTGTCCACTGGCATTCTGCTGAACATGATGCTGTTGAGCACCTTCAAGTACCTGCCAGGAATCGCGATCACACTTCCTCTCTCGTCGTTGCAGAAGTTAGGGCATCTTGCGTTGCCTTTGGGAATCTCGTTCTGGACGTTTCAGGCGATGAGCTACCTCTTCGATCTGTACCGGGGCGAGGAACTTGATCCATCGTTCGTCGAGTTCGCGCTGTACATGGCTTTCTTCCCAGTTACGATTTCGGGTCCGATCTGCCGCATGCCTGAGATGCTTTCCCAATTCCGCTCCGAAAATGCCCTGGCCTGGAGCGACATCGAGCGTGGGTTCGGCCGGATCGCAACAGGCGTACTTATGATGCAGTTGGCGAAGCTCCTGGGGCAGGGAATTCTGGCCGGTGACAGTATCAACAGCGGGTTCGATCGCCTTACTCACTGGAGTGGAACCGACGTTTGGTGCCTGGTGTTTGGCTATGGATTGCAGCTCTTCTTCGATTTCGCCGGGTACTCGCATATCGCAATTGGGGCGGCCAGAGTTCTCGGTTTCGCGCTGCCGGAAAACTTCACCCGGCCATTTCAATCCACGACACCGTCGATCTTTTGGACACGGTGGCACATGTCGCTGTCGTTCTGGGTTCGCGACTACGTTTTTTTCCCTCTGGCCACGTTACGCAGGAAAATATGGTGGCGAAATCTCGTGCTGGTGCTTTCGATGGTTGTGTTCGGGGTGTGGCATAACGCTACTCTGATGTTCGTGATCTGGGGCTGCTATCACGGAGCACTGCTTGTCGGGCATCGCTTGCTTCAGCAGTTGGAACGTAAATTCGTCTGGGATCCGTCGCCCGCGCTATGGACGCCAGTCTCATGGATCGTAACCATGGCTCTTATCAGTCTGGGATGGATCTTCTTCCGAGCCAGTTCGATGGCCAAAGCAGGTGAGATGCTGTCGGCGGTGTTGTCCCCTGCCAGTTATCGTTCACATTCTTTGAGTGGGAGTTTGTATTTATTAGTTCTGGTTTTGGGACTCGGATACGTAATGGTGCTGACGGTGATCGATGCGCTGGATCGCTACCCGATTGGTGTCGATACGCTGGAAAACCAAACTGGTTCGGCAATCATGGCGTTTCTTGCCCGCAAACGCTGGCTTTGGGTCCCGCCACTTTACGCATTGACATTACTGCTGGTGTTAGCAGTGACGCTGACCCAGGCTCCGGCGACGTCCCAGTTCATGTACCGCGCTTTCTAGATTCGGTTACCTCAGGAGAGGTGATGCGTCTCTATTCCAGTTGTGTGCCGTCGGGGGTAAAGACTGGAAATCCATCCCAAGGCTGGGACATGCGCAACTGCTCGGCAGAAGCGTCGCGGTCGAAGTCGAAGAGGAAGAGTCCAAAATTGTAACGCAGGATCCGGTCGTTCGGCGCTTTCCCGATCGCCCATTGGTACTGGGCGACGGTTTCATCCGGGGTTTCGTGGGAGGCGTCTGCATCGATCATCAGCCGCAACACTTGGTCAGAGTGATCCAGTTGATTGGTGAAGGGAGGCCTCTGCAACCGCTGCAGCATCTCGGTTGTAATACGTGAGCGATCGTGATTCGTAAGGGCGAGCAGGCGCTCGCATTCGGCCTGCGATGGGACCTCGCTTCCCTTTTCGGATTGCCCGGTTTCGGCCGGCAACTGGCTCGCGATCTGCAGAAATACGGCACGGGCCAGGAGGTAGTTGCCCCGCGGCGTCAGGTGCACGTGATCGAACAGAAGTTCGCTGCCAATGATTCCGTTGGGACTTTCCTGGGAGAGAATCGCCTCCGCATCTAACAGTTTCACGCCAGGACCAGAGGATGCCACCGCGCGGTTGATGTTATTGATTTCGGTGTCGGCACGAAATCGGAGCGTATCGAAATCGCGGGCACGGACGAAGTGTTCCTTGGCCCCTGTGTAATCCCCCTGTTTCCAGAGAGTCCGTGCAATCCGGAATTCAAGCTCTGCATACTGGCCATCGATATTTGCCGCCGAGCGGTACGACTTCAACGCTTCGTCGTACGACCTGGAGTTCTCCAGATCGGCCCCCTCCTGTACCAGTTGCGACCAGCTAGCCAAATCCGCTGGACTCAAGCCTTCCCGATGCATGGAGGCGAAGGGGCCACCGTCTTTCAAGCTGGTGGCTACTGTGCTGACCAACACCGTCGCGCCGGAGTTGCGAGCGACCGTGACGGTGTCACGCAGGTTGCTCGCAAAGTTTGCGTAAGTGGGCTTCATCAAGGGGGAACTGGCGGGGAGCTGTTTGTCGAGAAACATCTCCATGCCGCCCCATTCCTTCTTCTGCGTCCCGAGCTTGGTAAGAAGCTGACCAATGCGCGTGGAACGGAAGAAAATACTAGAGCGGATGACAGCCAGGTTCATGCCCGAGGCCGTGAGCGAAGTGCCTGGACCATAAGGGCCGACCACTTCGTTGTTGCCCGAGTAGATGATGAAGACATCAGGGTTGTGGCGTGCCAAGTCACGGGCGATCGGCAACAGAACGTGGGAGTTGATGGCCACACTGCCGGTGTTGACCACCTCGAATTTCATGGATGGGTATCGCTCCCGGAGCATCACACCGAGGTAGCGGCTGAAGGCATACGCGGGATCGGGGTCGCCCATAGCCGCCGATTCTCCGAGGACGAAGATCCTGAAAGTTCCCTGAGGTTTCTCCGTGGGGATGGCATACGCCTGCGGCGTTTTGATCATGCCCGGAGGAAAGAAAGGCGCGGGGAAGAAAAGGTTGTAGCAGGAGGCGGGCTGTCCCTTGAGCGTGCAGGGAACTAGCAGTTCGGTGGAGAAGCCGACTCCGGAGAACCGCAACGCCGCTTCCACGATTCCGAAGAAGAAAATCGGAACCAGGATGGCGCTCGCGACACGCGGCGCCCAGTAACGCCATCTGGCAACTCCTGGTTCAGACTCTGACGATTGCGGCATTATGAATTATTCCCTGACGATGGTTCTGTTGTAATGTCGATTACCTACTCAGTCAGTGTTTCCCACATTCGAGTGCAGTGCGCTGTCCAGCGGGTGATTCCAGCAGGTCCTAAGAGACTTGAGGCAAGGTCCGCGCAATCGGCAGCCGAACCGCGAACTCGGTGCCCGAGCCGACTTCGCTGGCAACGGTGATGCTTCCTCCATGCGATTCCACCATGCGACGGGCGAGGGAAAGCCCCAATCCGGTACCGTGACCCTTCGTAGTGAAGAACGGACGAAAGATGTTGGACAGATTCTCGGGGGCGATACCGTTGCCCTCGTCAGAGACTGAGATGACAGCAAGATCTTCATCCTGCTCCAGGGTTACGCGGACCGTGCCTGGCCTTTCCATGGACTGAATTGCATTCAACAGAAGGTTGAGCAGCACTTGATTGATCTGATTGGGATCGTGCTCCACCAGGGGGAGCGTGTCCTTTACCTCGAACTCGATGTTGATATGCTTCGTAATCGCCTGTTGGCGGGCGAAGAGAACCGCGTGTTCAGCCGTCCCGACGATGTCGATCACGCGAAATTGCGGAGGCTTGGGACGCGCGGTATCCAGCAACTCGGTGAGAATGCGGTTGATCTGCATGGCCTCCTGCTTGGCATCGTGGATGACTTCGCGGGCCGCGCTGGTGGCGGGCAGGTCCCGGCTGACAATTTCAAGCACACCGGCGATACCCGCCAGCGGATTGCGGATCTCGTGGGCCAGTCCGGCGGCGAGTTCTCCCAGGGTGGCAAAGTGCTCGGCGCGCGACATTTGCGTGTGGTGCAGACGTTCGATCTCTTCCCGGCTGGCTTTTAACTGCGCCACCATGTCGTTGAAGTCCCGGCCCAGGTCTCCGATCTCGTCCTGCCGGTCCGCGAAACTGACAGCTACGTCCATGTCGCCGAGTTGGACCCGTGCGATCTTGTCCTGCAGTTCCAGCATGGGGCGGCGAATTTGCACAGCCAGCACCATGATGACGGCGACACAGACTACAAATGCTCCTCCAGCGGCCACGGCAATCACGCCGTTGCGCTGGTCTGATTCCAGGGACGACGACACCAGCATGAACAACAGCAAACCGTTGAGCAGGACGGCGGCAATGGGGAGCACGGCTTTCAGCGTCCAATTAATGTGGCGCTTGCGGATACTGGGTTCCGCCCCGTTGGCTGGCCACGGGGTCACCGTTTCACTGGTTCGGATTGGGGTGGGAGTGCTCACGGCAGCAGGCTACTTCATCCCAACACTATCATTGAACATCTAAACCGTCAGGGCTGGCGGTCGGGACCGTAAATATGGGGCCTAATCCGTATTCAAGTCCAGATACTCCAGCCCTGAAGATCCTCATGCGTAGGCGTGTAAGCCGGGAAGCAGATACGTTACGCCGAGGAAGGTAAAGATCACGACGCCAAAACCCAGAATCGCGAAGTAGGCTGCACGACGTCCGCGCCATCCGCGGGTGACGCGCATATGCAGATAGCCGGCGTACACCAGCCAGGTGATGGCTGCCCAGGTTTCCTTGGGGTCCCAACTCCAATAAGAGCCCCAAGTCCGATTGGCCCAGAATGCTCCGGTTGCGATCATGCCAGTCAGCAGCGGAAATGCGATGCAAATGGTTTTGTAGGTCACGCGATCGAGCGTGTCACCGCTGGGCAGCAAGTCTTGCAAGTCGGTGCGGCGCCATAACAGCATCAGGTAAAGCAGCGATGCAAAGATCGCGGCGACCATCCCGCCGAGAATGAACGGCGAGGCCGCCAGCGACGTCGGATACACGCCTTCCTGGTAAGGAGAGGTGTAGCTGGAGTCTTTCACCCGCAGAACGAACGCACCCAGCACCACCACTTGCAAAAGAATGCCGACAAAGACGGCCTTGTTGGCAACTGCCAGGTAAGAAGCGTTATGACGAGTGCGCGCCAGGAAATACAGAGCGAGCGGAGCCAGTGCCCCGAGCAGGGCAATTACAAAGAGCCAGCCAAGTTCGGGGATGGTTACAAACAACCGCACCCCGCGTCCCAGGAAAACATCGGACTTGTTTTGTACGTCCCACGCCGTTACCGAGAGGCCGCCCCAGCGCTCAAAGCGGGTGGCGACGATTCCGAGATAGATGCCGCTTACCAGGGTGCTCGTCCATGCCAGAAATAAGTCGGTGCTGAAGTCGTCCTTGATGAGGAACATCATGGCCAGCGCGAAGCTCACCGCGCAGGTCGCGTAACTCAACATGGCAAGGGTGACGTGCACGTGCAGCCAAGTCGATTGCAATGCCGGCACGAGCGGCCGGACTTCGGAGGGCAGCAACTGCATCAGTATGACGCAGACCACCGCCAGGGGCATGGTGATGCTGCCGATAATCTTCACCCCGAACTTCTTTTCGGCAACCAGGGTCAAGAGCGCCAGGGTCCACACGAAGCTCAGCAGCATTTCATAGATACTGGCGAACGGGGGACGTCCCGACAGATACCAGCGATGCGCAACCGCTAGGGTATTGGCGACAAATCCAATCGCGGTACATATGGACGCGTACTTGACGTACTTCGCGGTCCCGGTGACGCCAAAGCCCATGTAGAGAGCGCCGGCGCCCGCGTAGAAAATGAGTGCGACATAAAGCAGGTTGCTCTCATTAAAGAGGTTTCCACCCGCCTTGGCGGCGCCCAGTAACGCGGTGATCAGCAGGAAGGCCACTCCCAGGCCGACCAGGACCAGCAACGCGTTACCACCGTTAGCTGCAGGGGTTTCCATTTGCGTAACTCTTGCGCGTGTTGACATGATTTCAGACTCCTCCGTCTGGCTACTTCGTGCCCGACATCGTCAATTCAGGCCGTTCTTTTTTTTCTTGCAGGAAAGGACGGGCCGCGGGCGTGTTGCTGTCGAGTTCATTGCGAATTTCAGCGACGACCTGTGCATACTTCTGTTCGAAGCGGTCCTTGTTCTTGTTAGCTGCTCCGCCGATCCACAGAACCAGCTTGCCGTGAGCATCAGGAACTTCCACCGCCCAGATCCGCATGTGCACCATGTAAAAGGCCACGAACAGGCCGACGCCCATGAGCAGGCATCCGGCCCACACGAACCATTGTCCGGGTTCGTAGGAAACTTCCAGTCCGGTCACAGGAGAAAAGTCGATGTCCTTCGCGGATGTGGGGTCCTTGAACTGAAACTTCACTTTCTCGGCGCCCAGGACGCTTCCTTCAGCGGGGAACAGCCAAACCTTTGCGGTCGAGTTGTTGGCGTGATCGGCGACTTCGAGAGCGAACGCGACGTTGCCGATATTGTCTGTCTTCTTGAAGACTTGCCCGTCACGCACGAAGGCGTCGGACAGATACTCAACCAGCGTTACGGTGGTATTGGTATCGAGATTGACGGGCTGGTTGAAACGCAACTCCAGCGGAATGACCTTGCTGTCCAGCCCGGAATACGCGATCCGAAGGCCGTCCACTTTCTTGCTGTCGATCCAGTAGCTGGCTTGATAAAAACGCAGCCCGCGATAGACCAGCGGGTCGTTGACCACGATTTCCTTGGTCTGGATCGGTTTGCCGTTTTCGACGACCGCCAGCTTCGACCACCATTTTTTCGGCGATCCGTCGGCATAGTCTTCCTGGCCAGCGCTGTAGCATTGCACACTGAACGGCAACTGCTTCATCTTTCCGTTCTTGAGCTCAATCGAGTTGCGCTGCTGGCCTTGAGGTATCGACATGAAGCCGCTGAACCCGAACACGCCATCGATAATGCCGCCGAGGAAAATGAGAAGCAGGCTGGCATGAATCAGATACACGGCCATGACGGAGAAGCGGTTCTTCTCCGAGTAAAGCGAGGACTGGCCATTGTCCACAGTGCGCTCGACCGGCCATCCCAGCTTCTTCAGCGCGCGCTCCGCCGCGTTCAGTCCCTGGTCCGCATTTCGAATGGGCAGCTCGAGTTTGTAGGGATTGGCCGAGCGGAAGTGCGAATCCGTCTTACGATAAGGACGCGCAAAGAAGCGCCAGGCATTCGGAAACCGCTCAAGGGATACGAAGATGATGCTGAGGCTAACCAGCGCCAGCAGGGAAAGAAACCACCAGGAGTGGAAAATATCGGTGAGTGTCAGGCGGTCCAGCCAACGCAGGGTTTGCGGAGAGTACGCGGCTTGCAGTTTGTCCGGTTCGGTCACTGGACGTTGCAACACAAACGTCCCCAGCGCCGAAGCGATGACCACTAGAATTAGAAGCACAACTCCGGTGCGCAGATTGGCGAGGGTCCTGTAAATTCTTTTTGGTATCGATAACATGGCGAAGGCCATCAGAACTCCTTCTTGGCTCACCAGTATCAATCGCACGTAGGAAGCCAAATTCCTGCGTTTCGCTAAGTTGTTGTCAGAAAGCTGTTTGCGATGGACGTAGGCGAGGATTGCCGGGCGGAGACTGAGGCATATCGCGCAATATGGTGATTAAACCACGCAGACTTCCGAGGGCAGGGGACGCTGATGTTGCAGATAGTGTCGGCGATCACTTTTGGATGGGGAGTACGTCGAGAACGGTAACAGTCATTGGTATCCCGCCGAATGTCGCCCTCGCTGGGTGATTTCGCGTTTCTGTGCGGGGTAATACCCATACTTGTCCGATTGTGGTTGTCGCTGCGGCCAGACAGATGGTAGCGAGAAGGATTTTATCCTGTTTAAGTTGATAGACTTAGCTGGTTGTGGGACGATTCCTGCCGGTGTAAGTCATCCGCGGCAATCATCGTGCACAGGTTCTGTGGTAAGGGTTGGAGGCAGTTGTGATCAGAGTTGTGCGGATCGTACTGACGTGGACTTTTCTTGCCAGCGCCAGCGCTCTGTTGGCTGGCATCCATCCCGTACCGCTGCAACCCAACACCAACCCGTCGACCTGTATTGAGTGTCACGAAGATAAAGCCAAAGGCAAGTTCGTTCACTCCGCCATCGCGACGGGTTGTACCAGTTGTCATGAAATCCGGGTGAACAAAGACGTTACTCGCGTCAAGTTGACGACGACGACGCCGCAGGCGCTTTGCGTCTCGTGTCATGCCGACATGAACGCGGCAACGATTAACGGAAGAGTTCATCCTCCCGCAGTGAGAGATTGCCTCAAGTGCCACAGCCCGCACGCCTCTGACAACAAGTACCAGTTACTCAAGCCCACTTCCGGCGACAAAGGCCAGAATCTCTGTCTTGAATGTCACACCCAGGGTCTAAATGTCCCAGAGAAGGGCAGCCGTCACGCCGCCCTCGATCTGGGATGCGACACCTGCCACGTTCCCCACAAGACAGGCGAGAAAGGCAAACAGGAATTTGACTATCACCTCACCAAATCGACGCCGGCACTTTGCCTCGATTGTCACGACCCGGCTTCCGCGGACCTGGTGAAGGCCCACCAGGGCCAGCCTTTCGGCACCGCCAATTGCGTCCAGTGCCACAATCCGCACCAATCGCAGCAAGCCAAGCTGATGCAAAAGTTCACTCATGCTCCCTTCGCAGGCGGATCGTGCGACACCTGCCATCAGCCGGCGAAAGACGGCAAGGTGGTCCTGACGCAATCGGAACCGAAGGCGATCTGCGTGACCTGTCACAGTGAGCAGGCGGAGAAGATTGAAAGAGCCAAGGTGCAGCATCCGGGCGCCCAGGGAGACTGTACGACTTGTCATAATCCGCATGCCGGCAGCACTCCCGGTTTCATCCAACCCGATCCGGTTTCCGCTTGCCTGGCTTGCCACAGCGAACAAAGCGATCAGATGAAGAAAGCACACCTGCATCAACCGGCCTTCAGACAGGGATGCGCCACCTGCCACGAGCCGCATGGTGGCGACAACGAGCACCTGCTGCGGGCCAAGTCCGTCAACTCGTTGTGCCTGGAATGTCACGGGCCCGACTCAACGCCGAAACTGCTGGAGTCGGAGCACGTGATCACCATCTTCAACGGCTCGGTGAAGTTGCCCGAGGATTACTACACCAAGAACAAAGTCGTGATCCTGCCCCTGAAGTACGGAATGGGCCATCCGGTGAGCGGACACCCGGTTTCAGACGTGGCGGATCCGACCGACACAACCAAGGTGCACGCCAAGATCAATTGCCTGAC